>Ga0114931_10004372_pt1 | contig 17633 bp, 13 predicted proteins | sample 2SBtaG_FD_89579 | JGI IMG/M metagenome (GOLD analysis project Ga0114931, IMG submission 89579) | Deep subsurface microbial communities from Kolumbo volcano to uncover new lineages of life (NeLLi) - 2SBTROV14_V59a metaG | ecosystem: Environmental > Aquatic > Marine > Volcanic | place: Kolumbo...
GGCACAACTTTCTTGCTTCTTTTCTGAAATTCTATCGCTCCCTCAAGTTTTCCCGCCTCTCTCTGCAAAGAGCTTTTTTTTGACTCTATTTCAAAAAGTTTCTTTTCCTCCGATTCAAGTTCGATAAAAAAACCGGAAACCTTCTTTTCCTCCAATAAAAGTTCCTCTTCTATTTTTTCAAGCTCCTTCTTTAAAGAAGAGATGAGACCTTCCGCATCTATTTTTTTGCCGCTGCTTTGACTAAGTTGTTTTTTTATCAGATGGAACCTTCCGCTTAAGAACTTCTTTTCGAACTCTGATAGTTTTTTTTCAAGCTGGGATTTTTCCTCAAGTTTATCCGCCTGCCTTTTTAAAAACTTTAGATGCGGTGTAAGTTCACGTATCAAGCTTTCCGTTTTTTCAAGATTATTTTTTGTTTGATTGAGTTTTAAGATGGAGTTATTCTTTTTTATCTGAAACTCTTTGAGTCCCAGAGCGTCATCTATTATCTCTTTTTTTTGAGCGGGTGAAGCACTCAGTATCTGGTCACCCATTCCTTGGTTAATAATGGTATAACCTTTAAGTCCGAGTTTTGCTTTCGCTATGAATTCAGCAAGATCTTTTAGTCTGACTTGCGAGTTATTCACAAAATATTGATTCTCGCCGTCCCTAAATATCTTTCTTGATACGACAACCTCGGAAAAATCAACCGGAAAGACCCTGTCCTTATTATCAAAAAAAAGGGACGCTGTTGCTATGTTCATCTTTGACTTTGTTTGAGATCCGGAAAATATCAAGTCCTCGCTTTTTTTCGCTCTAATATTTTTCATACCCTGCTCACCTAAAACAAATCTAAGAGCGTCGGCAACATTGGACTTGCCGGACCCGTTCGGCCCCACAACAACAGAAACACCGCGCTCGAACTCGAGTGTGGTTTTTTGTGCAAAAGACTTAAAACCTTGTATTTCCAGTTTTTTTAGATACACTTTTGATTTGTGATTTAAGATCATTGATCTTAAATCTTAAATATTATTAATTCCAATTCTTCTTCTCTATCGCATCTTTCGCTGCTTCTTGTTGAGCTTCTTGCTTGGAAACTCCTTCTCCCTCACCAACCATCTCCTCATCTAAAAATACCCCAACCTTGAAGTGTCTTGCGTGGTCCGGACCCCACTCTTTTAAAACGTCATAAAAAGGAGTTATGCCAACCTTCTCTTGAGCAAGCTCCTGAAAAAGACTCTTTGCATCCTTGTGAAGATTCTCCTTAATTATAGTATTAAGTTCAGGTAAAATAAACTTGTGTATAAACTTTGAAGCTGCTTCGTATCCTTGGTCAAGGTACATTGAGCCAATTATCGCTTCAACGGTATTGGTCAAAATATACTGCCTTGCCCTTCCTTCGTCCTTTGCCTCCCCTTTGGACAAAAGCAAAGAGTCATTTATTCCAAGAGTGGTGCCAACGCTCGCAAGCATCTTTGAGTTAACCAAAGATGCGCGCCAAGCGGTAAGCTCTCCTTCCGGATTTGGAAAGTTCTTGTAAAGGTATTCTGTTACCACAAGCTCCAAAACAGCATCCCCCAAAAATTCGAGACGCTCGTTATGATCAAGATGAAATTTTGGATTTTCGTTCAAGTATGACCTGTGGGTCAATGCTTGAAGCAGAAGATCTTTGTTGTTAAAACTAAGATCTAAAAGAGATTCTAATTTTTCCAGCTCCATTTTTTATTGAGTATCAGAAACAAAAAATTAATAATCAAAATTTTGATTATTAATTTTCTATTTTTGATCCTTATTATTTTTATTCTCTTCTTTGTCCTTTTCCGGCATATCTTTATACACCGCACCCAAAACGCCATTTATGAACTTTCCGGAAGATTCACCGCCAAATGTCTTTGCCAGTTCGATCGCTTCGTTTATGGCAACCTTGGGCGGAACATTATCACCATCTCCATATAAAAGCTCGTAAACTCCAACTCTTAGAACATTTCTATCTACTACCGTTATTTGATCCAGCGGCCATTCCGGCGCATGTGTCTCTATCACCCTATCCAACTCCGGCATCTTTTCCATTATTCCATCCTTCAGCTCAAAAATAAAACCCGCGTCTGAGATCCCGGGAGCAAACTCCTTTATATTTCTTTCAAGTATTTCATTTATATCTTTTTGCTTAGCCCAAAAATCCCACTCGTAAAGTGATTGCATAACTATACTTCTTGAAAGATGCCTATTTGCCATAACTAAGCCTGTCCTTATATTTTAAATTTGCAAGACAATAAAAATATTGCCCACTATAAAACTACTTGTGATCTTTTATTTCTTTTTCTTTTTTCTTCTTTTCTTTCTTGTCTAACTTTGCAAATACATCAATAACCTCTCTGCCATTGTAAAAACCACAATTTTTACATGCAACATGCGGTGTTGTAGCTTCTTTACACTTTGGACAATGAGAAACTGCCACACCTTTTAGCGCATGATGAGCTCTTCTTCTATTTCTTCTTGAACTTGTTTGTCTTACCTTTGGTACAGCCATATATTTAGCTTAGATTACATTATTATTATATCGTGATTATCATATACTAAAAAGCTTGATTTTGCAAGACCCTAATGATTTAAGAATGAAGAATTAAGATCTGAGAATAAAACTACTAAAACACGATATTTCAGTGAACTTTGACCAAATGATGCAGATTTTATAGTTATTTACATATGAAGGAAACTTTTTCTGTGTATCTCACAAGGTCCATGCTCTTTTATGGCTTCCATATGCAGCTTAGTCCCGTAACCTTTATGTTTTTCAAAAAGATACTGCGGATATTTTTTAGCATATTCTTCCATCATCTTATCTCTTGTCACTTTTGCCAAAATCGAGGCTGCCGCTATTGAAAGGACCTTTCCGTCACCTTTTATGATCGCCTTTTGGCTCATCTGAACATTAGGTATAACATCTCTACCGTCTATCAAAGCATAAGCCCCCTCAAAATTTTCCATTTTCAGATCTTCGATAGCATCTTTCATGGCAAGCAAAGAAGCTTGGAGAATATTTATTTTGTCTATGGTTACTTCATCTATGACACCTATGCCATACTTTACACTGTTGCTGCTTATTAAAAAATTAAATATCTTTTCTCTTTTTTTAGGTGATACAAATTTACTATCCTTTATACCAAGATCTAGTATCTCTTGTCTTGCCTCATCGTTTTCAAAACTGAAATAACAAGCGGCCGCAACCACCGGACCGGCCAAAGGACCCCTGCCAACCTCGTCTACCCCTATAACAAATCTCTGGCCTTTTGACCAAAGCTTCTTTTCTTCTTCCAATGTTGGTAATTGCTGTTTCATATGATAAACTAGTCTTGAGTTTATAATTTCTATTCTTAAAAACAGGATTACTTATATCACAGCATTGTAGCACTAAATAACCGGAATTTCGAATTATTTAATTTAGAACTTTTAAACATTAAGAATTTATTCTAAATTCTAAATTCGAAATTTAAAATTATTTCAAATATGCCAGATAAACAAAAATTCGTCCACCTTCACGTCCATTCTCATTTTAGCTTGCTTGACGGCATGCCAAAGATAAACGACCTTATACAAAAGGTAAAAGACCTGGGAATGGATTCTATAGCTCTAACCGACCACGGTTATATGTACGGAGCTATAGAGTTTTATAAAGCAGCAAAAAAACACGGTATAAAACCTATTATCGGTCTTGAAACTTACGTAGCGCCAAGAACCATAAAGGACAAGGAATCCGGAATAGATGACAAAAAATTCCATCTTATTCTTTTAGCAAAGAATAATACAGGCTATAAAAACCTAATAAAAATAGCAACAAAAGCCAGTCTTGAAGGTTTTTACTACAAACCGCGAGTAGACAAAGACCTGTTAAAAGAGCATTCTGATGGTCTTATCGCGCTTTCCGCCTGTATGTCCGGGGAGATACCCAGAGCCATACTAACAAGAAATTTTGAAAGAGCAGAAAGCTTAATACAAAGCTACAAGGAAATATTTAAAGATGATTTTTATCTTGAGATAGGACACCATCCCGGCATAAAAGTTTCGGAAACGGTTAATCAAAAACTGATAGAATATTCAGAAAAATTCAATGTTCCCTTGGTGGCTGCTTATGACGTTCACTACTTAAATGAAGATGATGCCAAGGCTCAAGACACTCTTATGGCTGTTCAGACAGGTGCAAAACTTGGAGAAGGAGACAGAATAACACTAGCGCAAGACGACTTTTCTTTAAAAAGTCCGGAAGAAGTATATGATTCATTCCCTTATCCGAAAGAAGCTCTGAAAAATACTGTCAAAATAGCAGAAGAGTGTGATGTGGAAATAGAGCTTGGCACGAACAAACTGCCTACATATGATGTCCCCTCAGAAGAAACAGCGGATACTTTTTTAAAAAAACTCTGCATGCAAGGCGCGGAAAAAAGATACGAAATACCTCTCTCACAAGAAGTGACAGAAAGAATAGACTACGAACTTTCCGTAATAGAAAAAACAGGCTTTGCCGCTTACTTTTTGATTGTTCAAGATTTTGTGAAGGGCAAAACAAAACGACATAGTTGTCGGCCCCGGCAGAGGCTCTGCGGCCGGATCTATCGTTGCCTACCTTTTAAATATTACGAACATCGACCCCTTAAAGTACGACCTTCTTTTTGAGAGATTCTTAAATCCGGAAAGAATAAGTATGCCCGACATAGACCTGGACTTTGCCGACACAAGACGAGACGAAGTTTTGGATTATGTCAACGAAAAGTATGGTCAGGACCACGTTGCCCAGATAATAACCTTTGGAACCATGGCCGCCCGTGCGGCTATCAGAGATACAGGAAGAGCGCTTGGTATGGAATATAGTTTTTGCGACCAACTGGCAAAGCTCATAGAATTTGGAACTTCACTTTCAGACTCACTTGAGAATGTAGCAGAGCTTAAAGAGCTCTATGAAACAAATGAAGATGCAAAAATGCTTTTGGACTCTGCTAAAAAGCTGGAAGGTGTAGCAAGGCACGCCTCAACTCACGCTTGTGCCGTTGTTATAGCAAAGGACCCGCTTGATGAAAATGTGCCTTTACAGTACGCTACCAAGTCGCAAGACGATACAGGAGCGGCAAAAGACACAAGAAAACAAATAGTAACCCAATACGAGATGCATGCCGTAGAAGACCTCGGTCTTTTGAAAATGGACTTTTTAGGACTTAAAAATCTTTCTATTATTGAAAGAACTCTTAAAATGATAAAGGCAAGAAGGAATATTGATATAGATATGGATAATCTTCCTTTGGACGACAAGAAAGCTTTTAAGCTTTTTAAAGAAGCAAGAACAACTGGTATATTCCAGCTTGAGTCTGCCGGTATGAAAAGATATTTAAAAGAGTTGAAGCCAACAGAACTTGAAGACATTATTGCTATGGTTGCACTTTACCGCCCCGGACCAATGGAACTTATCCCTGACTTTATCGCAAGAAAACACGGCCTTAAAGAAGTAAAATATTTACATCCTAAACTCGAGCCCATCCTGGGAAATACCTACGGTATTGGAGTCTACCAAGAACAGATGATGCGTATCGCAAGAGATCTTGCCGGCTTTACTCTTGCCGAGGCTGATATCCTTAGAAAAGCTATCGGAAAAAAGATAAAAGAACTTTTAGACGAGCAAGGTGAAAAGCTTATGATAGGTATGATCGCAAATGACATAGACAAACAAACTACTCAAAAGATATGGGATATGTTCCCTCCTTTTGCTCGTTATGGATTCAACAGATCGCATGCCGCCTGCTACGGACTTGTGGGATATCAAACAGCCTATCTAAAAGCCAACTTCCCACCGGAATTTATGGCCTCCTTAATGACCGCTGACCTTCGCGATATCGAACGCATAGCCTTTTTGATCGAAGAATCAGAGAGTCTTGGGATAAAGGTCCTTCCTCCAAACATCAATAAAAGTTACAAGGACTTTGCAGTCATTTCGGATAACGAGATCCGTTTTGGGCTCGTTGCCATAAAGGGAGTTGGTGAAAATATCTCTGAGGTGATCATTGAAGAAAGAAAAGCAAATGGCGAGTTCGCTTCCTTGGAAGACTTCTTAAGAAGGGTTGATCACAAAGACCTGAACAAAAGATCTTTAGAGTCACTCATAAAAGCCGGGGCGCTGGACGAGTTTGAGGACCGAAGCAAACTTTTTGGAAACCTTGAGAACATACTTTACTTTGTGAAGAACAAGAATAGAAAAACCGAAACTCCGCAAATGGGTCTTTTCGGAGCAGAGCTTGATGCAAGCTCTAAAGGCTTAATGCTTGATGAGGTTGAAAATATACCAACAAGAGAAATGCTATCCTGGGAAAAAGAACTGGTCGGACTTTATATGTCCGGACACCCTCTTTCAGAATTTAAAGATAAGCTGGAAAAAAGCGCTATAAAGATAAAAGACATCACAGATAATATTGTAGGAAAAACAGTAAAACTTGGAGGAATGATAAATAATATAAAAAAGATCACCACAAAAAACGGCGATCCTATGGCCTTTGCCCAACTGGAAGATTTCTCAGGAAAAGTGGAACTAGTAATATTTCCCAAAACATTTGAAAAAACACGCGAGCTTTTGCAAAATGACAAAATAGCTCTTGTGACGGGAAAAGTTGACCTGAGGGACGGGGCTTACAAAATAATAGCAAATACGATCAAGGAACTAAACTAAAAATACCTTGCAAGAGCAAGGTATTTTTAGTTTAGTTTAGAGAGAGGCCAGATTTCCGATAAGCAGACTACCAGCAAGATAAGAACTTATTTCGAAGTTATTTACTACCATTACATCTTGCCACTCAAAGCCATTCTGATCGAAGACCTCTAGAGAAGGTATTCTTCTTTTTATGTTTCCATCCAAATAATAAACATTTGGATTACCCTCAGCTCGAATAAGATTTACATCCTTGTACATACTTAGATATTTTTGCGGAATAATCGCTATATCTTCCCACTTGTTTTGAGCGTAAGAATTAAAAACCTCCGGTGATGTTATATGCTTTCTAACCCTCTTGTCTGGGTCCAGATAGTAAACTTCCGGCCCATCAGCTTTTACTAAAAGAAGGACTTTATAGCCGCTTCTCTCTGAAGCACTCTTACTCTTAACCTGAGAAAAATTGAAACCAGCCGAAACAAAGGACTCATAGGTTGGGATGTGAACTATACCATTCTTACCATCTACCATCACATAAACCTTAGGTGAGTCTGCAAATTTAATAAGAGTTTCTCCGGTAGAGGCAAGAACTGTTCCTGTGTGGTAACCAACTTCAGGATACTGATTTAAAGTAGCTAAAGAAACAGTTACAATATCTGACCACTTAAATCCCCTAGAACTAAACTCTTCTGCTGAAGGAATATGCTTTCTTTGTCCATTTTCTATGACATACACCTTAGAATCACCGGCAGCTCTCAAAATAGTATGAGTTCTCAATGAAGCAGGTGTGCCAGTTTCAGAGTACTGATATAGAACACCAGAAGAAACTGTTTTTACATCAGACCATTTAAAGCCTCTTCTTGTAAATTCCTCTGCTGATGTGATGTGTTCTCTTTTTCCGTTATCTATTACATATATCCTTGGGTCTCCATCAACTTTTACAACATCTCCATTATGTAACGACGATTCTGTGTTTTGTTTTGCTTGAGTTTGTGTATTTGAAGTTTGAGTTGTGGAAGTTTTTGCTCCGCCACTACCGGACGATGATGACGAAGATGCACCACCACCAGACGAACTTGAGGAAGAAGATCCTCCTCCACCAGAACTGCCGCCACTGGAACCACCGCCGCCAGAACTGCCACCACTGGAACCACCACCACCGCCAGAACTGCCACCACTGGAACCACCACCAACATTTACGGTATTATCGGATGAATCTGAGGCAGCATTAATAGCTATATCCAACCCCGATACGCTCCCCAAGATATCTTTTCCATCTTGAGCAACATTTGTATCTGTAGTTGAGCCTTCTGTAAAATCAAAAGACAAAGAAGTAGATCCTTCTTTTAAAGCCTTAAATTTTACAGTAGCCAAAACTCCATTACCTGAGTAATTACTGCTCCCGGAAGATGCTTGAGAAAATGTTATCTTTCCATCAGAAGCAGAATTTACAACTGTATTTTCCATTAATGAACCTGCTGTTATCTGAACTCCGGAAGACCCGCTATCTGCATCCTGCACCTCCAAAAAAGAAGGGTCATAGTTTAGATAAACAATGTCTACTCCTTGTATATTCTCACTTGAAGTATCAAGCACCACGTCCACATCAAATACATCTCCTGCAGCATGAACAGGGTTAGCATCAGCTACACTTAGCGCTGCTGTCCCCGAAGAAATGGGTAAAGTAATCGATGTTGTTGCAGCGTCCGCATAAATTGGCACAAAAACCAAAGATAAAAGTGTAATAAAAATTAATTTTGTAAAATGTTTTTTCATATTTTTTATATTAAGCGTCACCAACCTTTAGCCAGTTCTTTTTGATGAATCCCCAATCAATAGAATTTATTGTACTATCACCATTAATGTCGTAATCGTAATCCCTTTTAAACCATCTTGAATTAACCAATGACCAATCCACAGAATTGACAACACCATCACCATTTAGGTCCCCTGCTAGAAGCTTCGGAAATGTTACCAATGCTCCACCATTCAGAACAACAGAACGCATCTTTTTCTTGAGAGTGTTCTTTGAGCTGATAGTTATATCATAGCTCCCAGGACTTAAAATAGCATTCATTGGAAAATAGACATTGCCATATCTATCCGGTCTTGCATAAAATCCGTAGATCTTGTTTGTTGACCCAGGTGAGAAGAAATCAATATAAACATAATTTCTATAATGAGTCTCCATATCTACAACGAACTTCGGAGGAGCGATAAGATTAAAACCAACAACATAATCACTTGAGCTTGTATGTGTATTTGATGCATCCCGACACTTCACATAGGTCGTTAATGAATTGATCTTATTACCAACCCTAAGTCTCACAGAATGATTTATACCATCTCTTGTTCTCATACGCGACCTCAAGGAATCATAGCTGATATTTGGCGTATCAGAGTACTTGCAAGTTGCTCTTTTATTTGTCTTAACTGCTACTGTTTGATATCTGCTAGCAAAGACGGTACCGTTGGGAGATCCTCCATAAACCAAAATCGGAAGATTATCGTGGTCAACAACATACATTGCATTTCCAACTTCCTCCAAGATATCTTCGCCATTACTTACCAGATTTGTGTCTCTAGAATAATTCTTTCTAAAATAAAATGTTACATAAGAACGACTACCCTCGCTCACAGCTTTAAAATTTACTGTTGCAAGGACACCAACACCAGAAAAAGTGGATGACTGGCTTGTTTTTGAGAAATTTATCGTTGATCTTGCTGGATCAACCTCATTTATCTGGACATCACTTAACAAATTACCATTTTGTATTTGAATACCATCTTTATTCGGATCAGAGTCTAAAACCTGAAAAATCCTGTTGTTGTATCTCAAAACGATATCTGCCGCATCTATTGCTTTTCCATTTGTATCAACGACTACATTTACAGAAAACGAATCTCCTACTCTGTAAGTTCCGCTTGAAGGAGAAAGATATACTCTTGTTTTTCCTGTATCATTATTGGTTGTTGTATTATTTTCTGAAAAGGTAAAATTACTTCCGGAAGCGGATGTCAAAATGTCCTGCCCATTACTTGCAATATTTGCATCGATCGAAGATCCTTGAGTAAAATCGAAATTTAGTTGAGTGGATCCAACTTTCAGAACTTTAAATTTTATTGTTGCTAGAGTTCCAGAGCCTGAAAATGTTTGAGAGCCAGATGTCGCCTGAGAAAAAAGTATTTTTCCTCCGGAAACAGAATTTGCTGTGGTATTTACCATTAGGGATCCGGCAAGTATCTGAACTCCGGAAGACCCGCTATCTGCATCCTGCACCTCCAAAAAAGAAGGGTCATAGTTTAGATACCTTATATCAACACCTTGAGCAGCTGCTCCTTGGGTATCCAATACAACATTAACATCAAAAATATCTCCAATATTATAACTATTGCTTGAACTTGTTAAACTTAAACTTGCCGCATTTGCATAAGCGGGCGCTGAAAAAAGAACTAAGCCAAAAATTGTAAGAAATAAATATTTTTTCATAATTTTAAAAATCTCCTGTTAAGAACCAATTCTTACTTACAATGCTCCAATCCAAAGAATTGATGAAATTATCACCATTCAAATCATAAGAAGCATTTGAAGTAAACCAATTAGAACTCAATAAAGACCAGTCTAGTGAATTTATTATTCCGTCAGAATTAACATCACCGGAGTTTATTTGCGTTAAATTTATATTTGAATCAGACATCATATTTACATTCATTGTTTTTTTAGATAAATATTTTTCTGAACTAACACCTATATCATAAATTCCACTGGTTAGACTAGAACTTGATGGTAAAATAACTTTTCCTGAGTTATCTGCGTTCTGAGAGAAAGTGAGAACGGAGTTTGAGGTTCCAACCTCAAAAATAGTTATTTCAAAAAGCTTTGAAATAGGATTTCCATAATCAAGTTTTGGTAAAAAGTTCAGATTTGAAACTACATTCTGAGAACTTGCTGCTGCCAGCGTGTCATAACTTGTGACTACGAAATTCTGAGAGGTATTACCATCAACATCAACACCCTTAACAGCAAAATAGTAAGTTGTAGAAGCAGTTAGTCCGGTTACCGTAAAGGTCTCTAAAAGTCCCGGATCACCTGGTGTTGGTAAGCCCGAGACAGAATCATAAAGATCCCAAGCTAGCGGACTTATGCCAGACCCCGATACTCTCATATCATAATGATCGGCATATCCCACAAATTCATCATCTCCCGGAGCAGTCCAAGTCAGAGTTATTGTTGATTCGGTGGAGCTAACCGCCTTTAGATCCAGAATGTCTGCAGGATATATAGATATCGCAAAAGAGTCTTCAACCAAACCAAAAAAAGTGATTGCCAGCACGAGTGATAAAAATAAAGCCTTTATTTTTTTATTTAAAAATATATTCATAATAATATTGGATTAATTCTAGAAGTATCAAGCTAACATTTATATGACTCTTTGTCAATTATTGGACTTGCCCAAGATATCAAAAACCATCATTGACATAAACAGAAAAACATACTAACATCTTGACTAGTGGTAATTATGCACCTTGAAAAACACATCCTAAATTTGAAGGAGGTCACCAATGATGACGCGTGTAGTTTTTATTCTTTTGTTTATTGTAACAACAGGCTCTCTTGCCGGAAGCTTTAATATGAATAGAAGTAGCAGTACTATGACCTTTGGACAAGCAACAACAGCAGACACTCAAGGGTTTAAAATCTGCATAGGCAGTTTCCAGGGAGCTTGCGATGTATCCGGATCTTTGCCTTTTGATTTCGACCGCACATATCCGGCTCAGGTTGCTTTATTTGACTCAAATGGCAACTTGAGCAATATATCATCGGGATTCCTGTGGAAATTCCCCAACCCACTCAACAAACTATGGGCACCGTTATCTCTCAGAGTTAATACAGGTAGTGATTTTATGGAGGTTACTTTATTTAATCTCAAAGCACAATTTCCAAAATGGTCATCACCTATAGTAATAAACGGAAAAACTATTGATAGTATTTCCGATATTGCGGGATTTAGAGCTTATATTATGGGTGCTTCATTTGATATTCACCTTAATAGCACCTATTATGTAACGGTAAGGACATACGATGGTAATTCAGAAACCATCGAAGGAGAGATGAATGTAAGTCTCTCTGGCTACAGAACAACAAAGCTAACGGCAACAAATATAACAAGCTCTAAAACCACTGATGGTATAAAAATAATCTGGACTAAGCCTAATTCTGCAAGTATTGCCGGATATCAAGTAGCGGTACAAGAATCTACCAGCACCTCTACTCAATATTTCAGTGTAAACGATGGCACTGCTACCGAAGCGCTATTACATATTGCTCCTGGTGATTATTCTGTTTGGGTTATATGGTTTGATGATAACGGTCTCCTTGGAGAACCATCAGAAAAAATACATGTAACCGTAAACTCTGACGCAGTACAACCTGCAGATGTAAGCAACTTTACAGCAGAACCATTTTCTGATGGCGTTAGGCTTACTTGGCTAGCTCCCTCAGATGCAGATTTTACTCATATAAAAATGGAGTTTTCAATCGATGGAGGAGTTACCTGGAAACCAATACCCGTACCTGATGGTACGATAACTGGACAGCCAAATAAACATAGCTCATATGACCATTTGGGACTTTTAACCGGCAAGACCTATGACTACAGGATACACGCCTGCGACAATAGCACTCCGGAAAACTGTACCCATACGGAATATGCTAAAATTGCATTAGAAAAAAGTATGGTAGAATTCAAGGCAACTGTTCTTGAAGACACAGTCAATCTTACATGGAAAGACCCATCAGATACTAAATGTAATAAAAAATTGATAATCGAGAGATCGAGCGACCAAGTAGACTGGACATCACTTCTTGGGACAATAGAATGTGATTCTAAAGGCGAACACCTATATTCTGACCATCCTCTTGAGTCAGACACCTACTATTACAATCTGTATTTTTTCGATAATACAGAAAAGTATGTGCAATTAGGAAATGCTAAAGCTACGATAGTAAAATCCCAATCTACAGAAAACGGCAATAAAAAAGCAGGATCATTCGATCTTCTACTGCTTTCTATCTTGTTTTTTGCCGCAATGGCAAAAAAACGTCGTTTGTTCTTTTTTTAACTTTTGCCGCAATGGCAAAAAAATCCGCCTCGCAATGAGGCGGATTTTTCTTTTATATTCACATATTTTTAGCCAAGTAATTTCTCCAATTCTTCTTTTGCCGTTTTTGGATTTGCTTTTCCTTTTGTTTTTGCCATTACTTGACCAAGCAGGAACTGCAGAGAGTTCTTGTTTCCTTTTTTGTAATCTTCAACCGGTTTTATATTTGCAGCAATAACCTCTTTTGCAAACTTTGATATTTCATCAGGGTCATTTAACTGCAAAAGTCCTTTTTCTTCTATTATGTGGTCTGGATCGGCGCCGGTCTCTGTCATCTCCAAAAGCACGGCCTTGGCCGCCGCCGAAGTTATCTTGCTTTCAGAAACAAGATAGATCAGTTCGGCAAAATCCTCCTCGGACGCCTTTACCTCAGACACGCTTATGCCCTTTTCATTTAATATCTTTCTGAAGTCGGTGTTTATATAATTTACCCCGAGTTTTATCAAGGCCTTTGCCTCATCAGAATAATAATCCTTGCCTGATTCATGCAAAAGCCCCCTAAGCTCAGACACGACATTCTCAAAGTAAAATGCAAGGTCTTTGTCAGTGACAAGAAGTTTTGCATCCTGTTTTGAGATATCAAGGTCCCTCATAAACCTTTCTGTTTTTTTATCTGGAAGTTCCGGCAACGAAGCCTTAATGGCATCAACATCTATCAGGTCTTTTGTCGGGACATCCTTTGCATTTCCGGTCTCTATCAAAGGAAGGTCCGGTTCCGGAAAATATCTATAATCATGCGCATTCTCTTTTTTTCTTTGAGAAAATGTAACTTTTCTGTTCTCATCCCAACCCCTTGTTTCTTGGACCACTTTTTCTCCGCCTTCCAAAACCTCGGCCTGTCTTTTTATCTCAAACTCTGTTGCATCTTTTACCGCCTTAAAAGAGTTTAGGTTCTTTATCTCAACTTTCGTTCCAAGTTCCGTACTTCCTTTCTTTTTTATACTTATATTCACCTCGCATCTCATTTGCCCCTTTTCCATATTTGCATCAGAAACACCCAGATACTGAAGTATTCTCTGAAGGCTCTCGCCAAATGCTCGCGCTTCATCAGCTGAACTTATTTCCGGCTCTGTCACAAGCTCCATCAAAGGGGTGCTTGCCCTATTGAAATCTACAAAACTATAACCCGAGCTTCCGTGAATAGACTTTGCAGTATCTTCCTCAAGATGAACCCTTGTTATATTTATCTTCTTCCCATTCACCTCCAAAAAACCACCCTCACAGATCGGTATATCATACTGAGATATTTGATAGCCTTTTGGGATGTCAGGATAAAAATAGTTCTTTCTGTCGAACTTTGTTCTTTTTGCAATGGTTGAATTTAAAGCATACCCTATCTTCACCATAAACTCCACCGCTTTTTTGTTTATGGTTGGTAAAGTTCCGGGGTGTCCCAAACAAACCGGACATATATTTACATTTGGCTTTGGTTCGTCCGGGTCGTTTCGCGAATTGCAGAACATCTTTGTTTTGGTCTTTAATTGTGCGTGAACTTCGAGTCCTATTGTTGGTTCGTACATATTTTTCTCTTAGTTAAGGGTCTTATCTAAAATTTTTTCTATTTTTCTTGAAACTTTTTGTATACTCATATTGCCATCTATAATGTGTATAGCATCAAATTTTTCCTTTAAAAACAAAAATTCTTTAGCTACTCTTTCCATAAAATCTTTCTTCTTCTCAAAAGCGTCCATCGTGCCTCCCTTAAGCCTCACCAAACGCTCCATCGACAAGGAAACGTCAACATCTACAACAAGCATAAGATCTGGAATAATAAAGTCATCTCCCAATATATCTTCGTGAGCCGAAATTAGCTCATCAAAACTTATTCCGCCAGCCATACCGTACGCCAAAGTAGATAAAAAGTATCTATCCGCGATATAGACCGAGTTATCATTTTTCAGTGAAGGAATTATCTCAGACACAAGATGGTCCTTTCTGTCTTTTATGTATAACTTCTGAAATTCAAGCGGATCCTCCGGCATTGACACCCTGCCAAAAAGAATATCGTGGATCATACCTCCAAACTTTCCATCTGTTGGTTCGTGACCGAAAAACACATCATAATCCTTATCAGAAAAATACTTCTTCATAAAACTTATTTGGGTGGATTTTCCAGAACCGTCTATTCCATCAATGGACACAAACCTTCCTTTATACGGATTATTTATCATATTTTAAGCTATGGTTACCGTAAAACAAAACGGCGCTTTTTAAAGAGTAGATTTTGAGTCGAAAAACATTCTTTAAAAATGATGCTTAGCGGTACTAAGCGGAGCTTTTTAAGATGTTTTGCAGACCAAAATATACTCTTTAAAAATGTCTGATCTTGTTTTGCGGCAACCATAGGAATAACTCTATAATAATAACCCTAAAATAGTTTTTTGTGAACACATAGAAAATTAAGCGGTTTTTTTGAGATTCAGATACTTTTTCAATATATCCGTCTTTTTATGGATAAGATCATCCAAGTACTCATTTACCTCTTCGTAGATATTATCCTCTATAATACCATTTTGGTTAAGATCTGAGACAAGACTTTTCTCAAGTCTTATAGAGCTATAATTTGCGATCGCATACTCTATTAGGTCAACCAATTTCGGATTTTCCTCTTTTAATTTCTCCATATTCTTCAAGTTGTTTTTCTCAAACTCTTGATACTGGCCGATCACCTCGTTCAATGCTTCCTTGTCAACAAACTTATTTAAGAGAACTATCTTTTCAAGTTGAGTTACAACATCCCTGCCTATCAAGGCTCTTGCTCTAACCATCTTATATCTGGTTATTTTTTCCAGTATTTCATTTTTACAAATTGTTTCGGAAAAGATATTATGCTTTTTCATAAATGCCCTTACAAATCTTTTTATCCTCCAGATAGAAAGCTCAATGTTATTTGAGTCATCAGATACTATCTGAGCCTTTCCTTTTTGAAGTCTGTTTACCTGCCTGTCCAGCTTTGCATTCAAAAGATTAAAGGTGCTTTCTGTTATCTCGAAATTATCAAATAGAGTATAAAGAAGTCTTTTTTCTATTCCAAGAGCTTGACGCTTCAACATCCTTACCATTTCACCGCGAGAGAATCCCTCACCGTGACTCTTGATAATATTTACGATCTTGCTCTTTGAATCATCTTCAAGACAACAATACTTATTATCAAGTTTTTTAAATATATCCTCGGAGATTATCCTTGAATCAAGCATTTCCTTTAATTTCTTTCTCACCATTTCATCAACAAAAACAAAACCCTCTTCTATCTCAAAGCTTTCTTCGTCCGATAATTTATCAACTCCAAGTCTTCTGATAAGCCCTTTAACGGTCGTGGCTTGAACGATCAATGTGAAAAATATCACAGAAAGGGTCAAGGTAAGGAAGAAATCTCTAAACTCAAAGTCCGCAGGTAAAAGAAGTGCAATAGCAAGCGCAAGGGCGCCTCTCAGACCTCCCCAAGATAAAATAAGCTGCCAAGAAAATGGAGTTTTTTCTTCTTTTGTAAATTTGTGAATAAATGGAAATACAACAAACACGGATGCAGCTCTTGCTACAAGAACAACAACGATACCTATTGAAGCTGCAAGCATAAACTCTACAAGATCTATCTCTTTTATGGACAGTCCGATGAGCAAGAAGATCAAAGAATTAACAACAAATGCTCCATAAACCCAGAACTTTTCCATTATCTCGCGAACCGGAGGAGATATCTTGCTTCTTCCATGACCTCCAATGACAAGTCCGGCAAACACCGTCGCGATGATACCCGATACATGCAAAAAATGCTCAGCAACTATAAAAGTAACATGAGCCAGTATAAGAGTTAGAGTTATCTCTATCGTAAATACATTCCTGATCTTTCCTATAACATACGAGAAAAAATAACCCATAAAGGAACCAAAAAGAACTGCGACAAATATCAAATAGAAGAACTCACCAACGCCATTTATAGCCGAGAAGACAGAGACGCTTCCAAGTATTGCAGACGAAAATATTATCTGAAATAAAACAACCGCCGTTCCATCATTGAATAAACTCTCCCCCTCAAACACCAGGTAAAGTCTCTTTGGGATCCTGAGCTCCTTAAAAAGAGCAAGCACCGCAACCGGATCGGTAGCGGAAATAAGCGCTCCGAAAAGAAGAGTTATCATAAATGGTATTGCTATACCAACAAGACCAAGAAAGTAATGCAACAAAAACCCAATCAAAAAAGCAGATATTCCAAGACTAACTATCGCAAGCGTAGAGATAGTTATAATATTATCCTTAAGTTCCAAGAACTTTATATTATACGCCGATTCAAATATCAAGACCGGCAAGAATATATAAAATATAAGATCCGGCGAAAGCTCCAAGACATTTAGAAATGAGAATACGTCAACATTTCTTGCTAAAAAGCTCAGTAGCACACCGACAGCGGTAAGAATAACCGTGTAAGGTAACCTTATTCTCTTCAAAGATACAGCTATCAAAGAAGACAGAAACAATAGGCTGGCAACAGCAAGCACCGAATTTACAAAAACATTTGTTTCTTCCATAAAAATAAATTATTTTTCTAATTAAAAAATTTTATACTTAGCTTAGACTTAGACAAAAATTTCCAGTAAAAATATCACTGGAAACCGATCCAAAATTATTTATGAAAATATCAACTTGCGCCACATACACAAAAAAATAAAGCTTCCCCGATGCAAGCATGCGGGGTATTACGCCGACCTTGCTACGCTCGCTCAATTTCGGAGCAAGCTCCGAGGTATTGAACCTGTAGTTTCTGCGCTCTTTCGGAAATGTAAACCTTCGCTTTGCTCGGCTTCCATTTCAC
>Ga0114931_10004373_pt1 | contig 17631 bp, 12 predicted proteins | sample 2SBtaG_FD_89579 | JGI IMG/M metagenome (GOLD analysis project Ga0114931, IMG submission 89579) | Deep subsurface microbial communities from Kolumbo volcano to uncover new lineages of life (NeLLi) - 2SBTROV14_V59a metaG | ecosystem: Environmental > Aquatic > Marine > Volcanic | place: Kolumbo...
CTCAAATCAACACCAACGAATTTTCCGTCCTTGTCGTTAATCAGACAATCCTCATTGAATTTCTTTAACGCCTCGACCAGAGTATCGTTACTCTCGATCTTCTCTGAGAGTTTTCCGCTCTTGTCGCCACAGCCGGAGAGTCCCAGAATCGCGAACATCGCCACCGAAAATACTGCTGCACAGGACACTCCTGCACAAGATAATTTATGACCTGGAAACCGCTCGCTACGAAAAATCATGGTGTCCTCTCCTCTGTCGATGGAAATAAAAAAATGAACGCGTCATATTGAGAGACCCACTGGTTCGACACTGGAACCGAGTGACGCCATTGGAACTGAAAGGAATTCCTGAAGAATTGAAAATGGAAACTCGAATCTCAAAATCTGCAAAACTCAAAAACAGCTTTCAAATGTCTGCATACCCATCTTGACGTTATTCTCACTCGTTTCAAGCTCATGGAATAAAACAGGGCACAAACCGAGAAAAGAGCTGCTCCGTGCAAATGCCGAAAACTCGTTGTTACGCCTGATGATACGCAAATTAGAAGACTCTCGTGAGAGATTTCTTCGATGATCGTTCATTTTGGAATAAATGGAAGCAAATCTGTCATCGGGCCTGCTCGATCCGCTCCAAGCCCTTCCTGAGCAGAATCTCGGTACGCTCTCTGCTGGTGGAATCTGTGCTTCGCCAAAGAAACCTGTCGAAGACTCAGACTCTCTACCTCAGCAGGTCGATCTTCCAAAGCATCACCATCCAGGTCGCTAAAGCCACGGGAATCGCATAAGCCACAATTCGCCTTTTTTGCTTTTTGACAATCGAATCTCCGATGACAGTCCATTTCCCCTTCTTTTTCTCTAAAGAACCTGAAGAGAGAGCAAGTTGGTGTGCCCCGCGCACTCCTTTGGTGAAGAAAGAGTAGAGCGTCGCTGCCATCGAAATCGTGATTGCGATGAGCGTACTGAGGATCAAGACCCAAAGTGTGAGTTGGAACCCAAGCCAGATCGAAAGCGCACCCATCAATTTGACATCTCCTCCGCCTCCGCCTCCGATCATCCAGAGGACAAAGAGAGTTCCAAATCCAAGCAGAAACGCCAGAAAAGCGTCACTTAAGCCGGGCCAACCGTTCCAGCCAGCTTGGTAAATCCAACCCAGAACGAACATGGGAACGGTCAGAGAATTGGGAATTTTCTTCACTCTCAAATCCCAGACAGCCGCGGCGAACGTATAAATCCCCACACAGATCAGGATGATAAATTGCTTGGTTGTCAGATCGATCATCGGTTCGGTTTTCGCAGGAAATTGGTCTGGTATTCTTCACGGATTGCTTTCAAAGGGAAAGATAGCTCAAAACGTGTTCTCTGCTTTCATTTTCGGCGAAAACTTGTGTTCGACAAATCAATTTTTCAGAAGAGCGACCGATTTCGGATCCCGACGATCATGATACAATCGATACAAATCCGATTTCCGTTTCAACAAACACATATCCATCCTGTCTTAGACTTTGTTTCTGTGTCCCACCATGAACAGGTTTGTCATTCTCGAACACGATTTTCCCGAGTTGCATTGGGACTTCATGCTGGAAGTGGGAAGCGTGCTGAAAACATGGCGTCTGCCCAGGAATCCACTGGAACATTCTCGGAACCCGCATTCCGAAATCATCGAAGATCATCGTTTAGTTTACCTCGATTACGAAGGCGAGGTCTCTGGAGATCGGGGTAGCGTGAAAAGAATTGATTGGGGTAAGTATCGGCAAATCACCAAGTCGCCTACCAAATGGGAACTCACTTTGAAAGGTAAAACGCTACGAGGAAGATTGACCCTGATTCCAAAAGAAAACGAATTCTGGGATTTCGATTTTGAGAAATGACGATTTCAATTCAGCGAAAGATTCCTGTTCAATCAATGCTTTCTTCTCATAGCCTGTCCAGAAATGCGTATTTTTTCCTCTGCGATCGAAATACCGGAGAGACGCGAACGATGTTTTTTCGAAGCACCAAGTTGAACGATCATCACGTCGTTGCCTGCCTCCGATCTTCGCCACTCGACTCGACCGCCGTCTAATTCGAACTCAAGGGCGATCCGCTGCAAAATCTCATCCATGGGAATGGGTAACAAGCCCACGCGAAACTGCTCGATCTCGATCGCTAAACGTTTTTCGGGAGTGATCCACGGTTTAATTCGCAGGTTGATCACCGGTTTGAAAATCAAAAAACCATAACGAAATCCCATAAAAAGGGAATCTTCTTGAAATTGAATTCGTGGCTGTTCGGCTCCTGTGGGAACCAAATCAGCAAATTTCTTCTTAATTTCAGCTGCCAACCAACTGTTGATTTCCGATTGCCGAAACTCGTGTGTCCAGTCTTCTTTGTATTTCAGATCTTCCATGACAAATGCCGCTTTCTGCGTGAAGCTTTTGACATCATCTTTTTGCGACTTCGTCGAGTTTTCCCTTCCGATCTCGGTTCTATAAAACGGTGGCACATAACTGATGGCCCAATAGAATCCTGCGAAACCAAGCAGTACGACACCAGACAAGCTGCACAGAACAATCTTCTTTTTTCTTGTCATTTCAAGACATCCCTGGCGAACCTGACAGGCAATTGGGTTCAATCGTAAGTTTCTCTTCTAAAAGGGTCAATCGGAATCTGACCATGCAATCGTTTTTCACCTTTCGACACCAGATGAACCTAAGCCTATGTCTGTGAAGGAGATCGTCGTCGGAATCGCGGTTTTCCAGGATCGTTTGTTTGTCGATGGAAATGCGATAAAATAGCCAGCAGACTGTTCAATCCTTCCTTTTAGAGAATCACCATGAAAATGACCGGTTTTCAAATCCTTGTGATCGTTACTCTTTCTATTTCACAAACAACTTCGCTCTTTGCAGCTCATCCAACCCCACAAAAAAAAACAGAACCTCCCAATATCGTGCTGATTTACGTCGACGATATCGGCTTCGGCGACATTGGATGCTACGGTGCCACACGAGTCAAAACACCCAACATCGATTTTCTCGCCAGAAACGGTTTACGTTTTACCGATGCTCATTCTCCATCGGCGACTTGCACTCCTTCACGATATGCGATGCTCACGGGAGAGTATGCCTGGCGAAGACGCGGAACCGGAATCGCCCGCGGAAACGCTCCGCTCATCATTCGACCGGGTCGGCAAACGATGGCTTCACTTCTCAAACAAGCTGGTTACGCAACGGGTGTCGTGGGAAAATGGCATTTAGGACTCGGACAAGCGAACATGAACTGGAACGGTGCAATCAAGCCAGGGCCACTGGAATTGGGATTCGATTATTGCTTTCTCATCCCAGCTACGGGAGACCGTGTGCCCTGCGTGTTTGTCGAAAATCATCGGGTTGTCAATCTTGATCCCGATGATCCCATTCGGGTGAGTTACGGAAAGAAAATTGGTCACGACCCGACCGGTAAAGAAAATCCCGAACGACTCAAAATGCACCCCAGCCATGGTCACAATCAAACAATCGTCAATGGCATCAGCCGCATCGGGTACATGACCGGCGGAAAAAAAGCACGATGGGTTGATGAAGACATCGCGGATACGCTCACCCAAAAAGCAACTGCCTTCATCGACAAGCATAAAAGCGAACGGTTCTTTCTTTACTTCTCGTCCCACGATAATCACGTTCCCCGCGTTCCGCATCCCCGGTTCGTTGGCAAAACACCGATGGGCCCGCGCGGAGATGCCATCGCACAACTCGACTGGTGCGTCGGGGAATTGATGAAGTCGCTCAGACGCAACGGACTTCGGGAAAACACATTGGTGATCTTTACCAGCGATAACGGGCCTGTAGTCGATGACGGCTACCAAGACGCTGCCGTCGAAAAACTCGGCGATCACAAACCGTCCGGTCCGTGGCGAGGTGGCAAGTACAGCAAATTCGAGGGGGGGACGCGAATTCCTTTCATTGTTTCCTGGCCGGGGCATGTCGAACACGGTACTTCGAAGGCGTTGCTGGGACAGGTCGATCTGTCGGCGGCTTTCGCAGCATTAACAGGAGCCACTTTTACGGAGAAGGGTTCGCCGGATAGCAAAAACCTTCTGCCCGCATTATTGGGGAACTCACGGAAAGGCCGGGATCATCTGGTCGAACATGCTCGTGGAATTGCATTGAGGAAAGGTTCGTGGAAGTTCATCCCCTCAAGTCGAGGAGCCAAAATCAACAAGGCAACAAACATTGAACTTGGAAACGATCGAAACAATCAGCTCTACAATTTGGATGACGACCCCGGCGAACGAAACAACCTTGCCGAAAAAAAAACCGGAAAAGTGAAAGAACTTTCGCAACTTCTGAACCGAATTCGAAATCGGTCACAAACAGAAACCGGCAGGAAATAGCAGTTTATTCTTGTGTTCCGGCCATCTTGAAAATCGATGCCAGAGTCCACAAAAGTATCGCTGAAGCGGCGACCATCCAAAATACGCTCCATTTCGCGTCGTAGTATGCAACGACAAAAAACGCAATCGCACCGACGATGCCGATGATATTGTCTTTTTTAGTGAATCGATTTGTCATCAAACAACGATATCGTGGACAACTTCGCCGGCAATATCGGTCAGACGGAAATCGCGCCCGGCAAATTTGTAAGTGAGCTTCAAATGATCCATTCCCAACAGGTACAGAATCGTCGCGTGCAAATCGTGCAAATGGACCTTATCCTTGACCGCATAGTAACCGTAGTCATCGGTCGCGCCGTAGCGTAATCCGCCCGTCACTCCGCCACCTGCCAGCCAAATTGTGTATCCCTGGGGATTATGGTCCCTGCCGTCGCGTCCCTGCCCTGTGGGTGTTCTCCCAAATTCTCCACCCCAGATGACGAGAGTATCTTCCAGAAGTCCGCGCTGTTTCAAATCTTTCAGCAGTGCACCGATCGGTTGATCGACTTCCAGAGCATTGTTGGCATGACCTTTTTTCAAGTTCCCGTGCTGGTCCCATTTGTAGGAGTGTGTGACTTGGATGAAGCGCACACCTTTCTCTGCAAACCGTCGAGCCATCAGGCACTGCCTTCCGAAGTTGTGAGTCTTCCTGTTCTCCAACCCGTACCTTTTCTGAGTTTCTTTCGATTCGTCGGAAATATCCTGAATACCGGGAATGGTCGATTGCATTCGGAATGCCAACTCGAATGAGTTAATCCTTGCTTCCAGAGCGTCGTCGGGACCGGTTTCCCGCATGTGCTGCCGGTTCATTTCGCGAAGTAGATCGAGTTCCATGCGTTGAATTTTTTGCGACGTGTCTTTGTTTTCGATGAAAGGAATCTTCGCTTTGTCGGCAGGGACACTCGCATATCCCACGGCTGTCCCTTGATAGACCGCAGGAAGAAATGCGGAACTCCAGGCATTCACCCCGCCGTGACCCAACGTCGGACAGATCGTTATAAATCCGGGTAAATCCTGATTTTCGGTTCCCAACCCGTAAGTAATCCAAGATCCCATACTCGGACGGACGAACGTGTCGCTTCCCGTGTGAAGTTCCAAAAGTGCCGATCCGTGTCTGGAATTTGAACACCACATGCTATTGATGAGGCACATCTCGTCAGCCGATTTCGAAATGTGCGGAAATAACTCACTGATGGGTAGTCCGCTTTCACCGCAACGAGGGAATTTCCAGGGAGAACGCAGCAGTTTACTGGTCTTCGAGGAAACAACCCTCGGTTTCGCAAACGGTAGCGGTTTGCCGTCGTCTTTTTCCAGTCGCGGTTTGTAGTCGAACGTATCGACCTGTGAAGGGCCACCGTGCATAAACATGAAGATCACGCGCTTCGCTCTGGGGGTGAAGTGCGGCTTCTTCTGCGAGAGAGGATTCTGGGCAGCTTGTGCTTTTTCTTCGTGGAACAATCCTGCCAATGCCAGAGAGCCGAATCCGATCCCCGACGATTTCAGCATTTCACGCCGTGAGAGTTCGGGATGGAGGTTGAAATTCATTGTGACTCCACTGGAATGTGTTATTTATTCGACATAGATAAATTCGTTCGAACTGATGAGGACGTGGCAGAGACTCTTCCACGCCTTGAGAGAATTGCTTTTCGATGACGGATTTTTTTGTGCGGGAGAATTTTTTATTCGTCGGAGGAATCTCAATAGACGATCCGTTTCGGAATCAGCAGGTTTTCTGGCGTACAACATTTCGTAAAGCCTGTCGATTTTTCCTCGATTGTCGAGTTTACGATTTCTCAGTAACGTTTTGGCGATGCGCTGGACATTTTGCGAAACCAGATCACTGTTCATCATAAAGAGTGCCTGCGGAGCGACCGTTGTGTTCACTCGCTTTCCGTTGATCACGCTGGGGTCGGCGAAGTCGAATGTTTGAAACACCGGATACAGCGCACTGCGAAGTACCGGTAAATAAACACTGCGTCGGTTGAAATTGTAAGTACTCACTTTGGAACCGGTCCCTGTGACGTAGGCGCGGTTTTTACTTTTCATCAACTGCCCGCCCATCGTCAGGTCTAGTACACCGCCGAGTGCGAGTAAACTATCTCGAATCTCTTCTGCACTTTGCCGTCTTCGATGGAATCGCCAGTGAAGACGATTTTCCGGATCAACCTCGGCAGGATGCTCGTCGAATTTCGTACTCATTCGATAAGTATTGGAGAGCAAGATCAACTTGTGCATTGCTTTGACGGACCAGTGTCGGTTTTGGAATTCCACTGCCAGCCAGTCGAGCAGGGTCTGGTTTGTGGGACGTTCACCGAGTTTACCGAAATTATTAGGCGAACGAACAAGACCGGTGCCGAAGTGCCACAACCACAATCGGTTCACCATCACACGAGACGTCAGTGGATGTTCCGGCGATGTCAACCAGCGGGCGAATTCGAGCCGTCCACTTTCATTTTTTCCGATGGGGAATTCGTGCGAATTGGGAATAATCTCCAGAAACCGCCGTGGGACTTCGTCTCCTAAAGTCAGATGACTACCCCGAATGTGAACGTGAACGTTTTGAATTTTGCCTTCCCGCACTCCCATCGCTCTGGGATTCTTCGGTTTCGATGCTATCAGTTGCCGTTTCTCGTCACGCAGTTTCTTCAACTCCGTCCGAATTTTTTTGGGAAGAAGTGTTTCCTTTTTTTTGCCGATTTGTAACTCTTTTTTTTGGTTTTCGAGAGCTGCTTGTAATGCCTTCTCGATTGCAGAAGTTTTTTTATTTTTCTGCGACTGTCTCAGACGTTCGATTTTCGATTGAATCACATCGATCACCTTCCGTGCAGAATCCGCTTTCTCAGTTCGCGATGCCAGCCATTCTCTCAGAATCACAGCTTGAGGATTGCTGGCATCGCCGAGAAATTTCATCCAACGTTTGAGCAGATCGGAATTCAGCTCGGCACGTTTTTTGAATTCGCGTAATTGTGATGACATTGACGACTGAGAACTGGTATCCGTTTTCACAATCAAAATTTTATCGATGTGTGGAACCGGACCATGCGTTCGTGCCAGTCGTAGAATATTATTCCCTTTCCGAAACGGGAAAACCCCTTCAACACACCATTGCTGAGATTTCGGGTACCAACTGCCTGTCGTTTTGGCTGCTGCATTTTTCTTGACGATCTGGCCGTTCAGGCTTAAAACGACCGGTCGCGAATTTTGAGCAGCATAGCGGAGTTCGAGTTGATAATTTCCTGCTTCGGAAAGACCGACGTCGTACTCGGCATCGCCAGTTTGTAGTAAAACGCCAATGTTCTTTCCCCAGTTGGTTCTGTCTATTTGAAGCGAACCACGCTGGAACGCTTCCGCTTCCCAGCGTTTTCCGTGATTGATGATACTGTTATCGCCCAGCCACTCACCAACCGCGGTTTTGCCATCCACAAGAGCAAGTGGGTGATTGAGCGTCATCGCTGCGATGGCGAGATAAGCCGCCGTGTTTTTTTGTTGTCGGCTTTGGAGTTTCGCGAACGCATTCTCTTTCAATTTTTTAATACGAGCATCTTTGTGGCTCAGCGATTTCTCGATCCTGGCAATTTGTTTTTGGATTTCTGCCGATGCCAATGTGTATTCGTACCACTCCGCGACAACCTTGAAATTTTCCATCGTCTTCGTGCTTTTGAAGATTCCCGCGAGTGCATAATAATCGTCCGTAGAAATAGGATCGAACTTGTGATCGTGACAGCGAGCACAACCCAGCGTCATCCCCATGAAGGCGCGACAGGTGGTATTGATTTGCTCGTCAATAATATCCATCTGTTTTTTCACCGGGTCGTCGTCGGCGAGCATCTTCGGCCCTACCGCCAGAAAACCGGTTGCAATCAGACGGTCGTGTCGAGCGGTTTCTGTTTCGTTTTTGAAAGAAGGTAAAAGATCCCCGGCGAGTTGTTCCTGAAGAAATCGGTCGTACGGTTTGTCGTGATTGAAAGCACGAATGACGTAATCGCGATACCGAAAGGCATTGGCAAAAGCGAGGTTCTCGTCCATGCCGTTCGAGTCGGCGTATCGTGCTACGTCCAGCCAATGACGACCCCATTTTTCTCCATAACTAGGGGATGCCAAGAGCTGATCGATCAACTTTTCGTAAGCCGTGGGAGATTTGTCGTTGAGAAAGTTCTGAACTTCCTTTGGTGAGGGGGGTAATCCGGTCAGGTCATAGGTAACCCGTCGGATCAGCGTTCGCAAGTCGGCAGAAGGAGCAGGAGAAAGGTGTTTTTTTTCGAGTTCGTGAACAATAAAAGCGTCGATGGGATTTCGCACCCATTCCTGGTTTTTCACGACGGGAACCGATAACTGCTTCGGCTGTTGGAACGCCCAGAATTGACGGTCCTTCGCGGTGAAATGAATTTTGGTTTTTCGGGATAATTTTTTTACCGGAATTTTGGTATTCGGCCACGGTGCCCCCATCTTGACCCAGTGCGTGATGTCGGCGATCGATTTGGCCGAGAGTTTTTCCTTCGCCGGCATCTGTAGCAGTTCGCCATGATTGATTGCGGAGATTAACAAACTTTTCCTGGGTGAACCGGGTACGATTGATGGTCCTCTTGTTCCACCGGTCAGTAATCCTTCGAGGGAATCCAGACGCAATTTGCTTTCGGGTTCTTCGCCGCTGTGACAATCGACGCATTTTTCAACCAACACAGGTCGAACATTTTTTTCGAAGAACGCAAACTGCTCGGTTGTCGGTTTCTGCGCTTTAGCGTGCTGATCTTTTTTTTGAGAGGAAGATTCGGTTGGATTCACCAACATGGCCATCGATGTGGCTAGACAGAATAGCAATCGTGTCTTCAAATTCGACATCGTGATAGTGTAGGTGGGACCGAATGGGAAGGTTGATTCACGGCGGGGCTTTCTCCATCCATATTCTCACAATCGTCGGTGAACTTCAAGAGGGATCGTCTTCAAAAGGATTCAGCGCTGTTCGCTTTGAAGACTCAGGGCATGCCATCTGAATTCAACCTGAAATGGCATGTTCTTTTAAGCGTTTTGCCTGTGCTGCTGATGTATCGACGGAGAGTGTCAGTTCGACAGACCAGCAACCATCTTTTGGAGACAGAATTTTCCAGTGCGGCATCACCATACAGCTTTGATGCACAAGTTCAAAACCCGATTCCGATGCGCTGACAGTCTCTAGCGGGAACACCCAGAACGACGCATCTGCCGACGCATCGAGTGAAATATCCAATCCCAGCCATTCGTCGCACAATCCAATTCTTCGAGTTTCGGCAAGATTCCACACAGTTTCCAAACTGCCAAGTTGCCGACCGTTTTCGTCGTAGAAATATCGATCCGTCAATCCCGAAGGAAGACCCGAAAAATTGAATTCGACACCAAAGTCGAAAGGAATGTCTGTGGGGATATTTTTCAGATCGTAACGGATTGCAAGTGAACCGGGAGCTTGTGTTTCCAGAGTCATCGTTTTTGTCAACCCGATCGCGTAAGGTCCAACTTTTCCGGTGCGAGACATTCTCACTGCAATGCTCTCTTTTGAGGTTTGAATCTCTGCCTCATACGGTCCCCGGACGAAGTCACTCATTTCGCCGTGGCCCTTCTGAAATTCCTCGAACGACAAACCCGGTTGGAGAAAATGATCGACGAGACTTTTTCGTGGCCAATGATCGTAGATGAGTTTTTTATGAAGGTTCGGTTGTTTGAACGAAACACGGTCATGAATGCTAGCGAGATCGTTTTGCGAGGAACCGCCAGATGGGGCATGTTTTCTCACAACATCGTGATACAACTCTTCTCGCCGGTTGAGCGTTGCCAAAAGATTATGAGCGATCTCGCGCAGATCCAGTTCGTAAAGTTGCCCGCCGTTGTACGGACTGAGATACGCCGCTAAGCGATGACCCGAAAGTTTAATTTCGTTGCGAGAATCGCAATCGAAGTCGGCAGTTTCGAGCCGAACCCACTGCGATTCACTGTAGTCGATTTTCTCCAGAATATTTTCTGCGAGAATCAACTCACGGTAAATGGCGTTTCGCAAATGCGGAAGATACAACACGCCGAACGCTCCATGCCAGTATCCGCAGTTGCATTGTGCTTTGTAGAGGTGGTTGCAGGCAGAGTTCCAGGCTGCTGCGGCGTCGGTCTGATCAACTTTCGCCTGCATGTTGTCAAGCCGGTTGCTGACTTCCATCATGCGGACATACATTTCGTTCGCTTCGGGATATTTCATGCGGAAGTTGCGCCAGAATCCGCCGCGGAGATTTCGTTTGATCTTCGGCCAATCGACGTTTTCCTTTTGACGACCCTCAATGTCTTTAGTTTCCCGCTGACGCTGGGTCGGCAAAGCCCAATCCGTCATCTCGCGATAACTGCAATCGGGAAGATAACATCGTCCTTGAGGCGAAAGATGATCGAGCGATTCGGAGAAAGTCGTCAGTTTCAACCAGTTGGCATTTTGAGTGAGGGTGTCCAGGAACTGTTTCAGCCAGCGGTGTTCGTAAACGTGACGTTTCGTTTCGGGCCACGTGCCGAATTTCTCGCCGTCGTCACCGAAGGTTACCACAGTATTCGGTGAGTGTGTTTGAATTTCCTGCAAGAAGTGAATCGTCTCGATGGGATCCTGAAACGGAATGGCGTAGCGAAGCCGTTCACTGCCAGGAAAAATTTTTAGTGTTTTGCCTTCGTCTTCACTGACGTAGAAACCGTGCAGGCGGTCGTCGGGGAGACCAGCCTGGTGGAAATGAAAATCGTCGACGAGTGTGTATTCGATTCCCGACCTGGCGATATCGCTGACCAGCGATTGTTCCCAGACACGTTCGGGAATCCAGATGCCTCTCACATCGACACCAAATGTCTGCTTCAAATAATTGGAATACGCTGTGATCTGACCAATACGGTCGCGACCGGGAATACCTGTGAGTATCGGCTCGTAATACGGCCCACCAAGTAGTTCTACCTGACCACGTGCGACGAGATTTCTGACACGGTCTACATAGTCGCATCGATGTTCGACCAGCCATTCCAACAGACTTCCCGAGAGGTGCAGGACGAACGGAATTTGTGGATATGTTTCCAGAACATCGAGAAACGGTTTGTAACTGTCCCGATACGCCGCTGCGAAAACGTCATCAAAATTTCCCACCGGTTGGTGATTGTGAAACGCAAGCACCAACCTGAGTTGCGAAGACATGTAAAGCTTTCTTTCGGTTAATTTCCCTCACCCCCAGCCCCTCTCCCAGAGGGAAGAGATTGGGATCTTTTAAATTTGATTGAACGATTCCCGCAGGATGCGGGTGGCTTCTTCCGGTAAAACAGTGTTGATATAAAATCCGCTGCCCCATTCGAATCCGGCGACCCGTGTGGTTCGTGGAAAAATCTCCATATGCCAGTGAAAGTAAGGGAGTTCTCCCCGATGAAAAGGAGCCGTGTGCAGGAGAAAATTGTATGGCGGATTGTCGAGTGTCGAGTCAAGTTTACCCAGAACCGATTTCAATACCATCCCTAACTCGTTCAATTGTTTCTCGTCAAGACATTCGAATCGACTGAAATGACGTTTGGGTAAAATCCACATTTCGTAGGGGAAGCGACTGGCATAAGGGCAAAGCACGACAAATGCGTCGGTGTCGAGAACGATGCGTCGATCGTGATGTAATTCCTTTTCGATCATTTCGCAAAAAATGCAGCGGTTGTATTCCTCGAAAAAACATTGCCCAGCATCCAGCTCTTCCTGAACGAAAATGGGAACGATCGGCGTGACAACCAGTTGCGAATGAGCGTGTTCCAGCGACGCCCCCGCCATTCCGCCGCTATTCTTAAAGATCAAAGCGTGAAGCAATCCGGCGTTCTTCCGCAATTCCAATAACCGATCTCGATACGCCTTCAGGATCAAACCGATCTGTTTCGCTGGAAGACTGCTGAGGTTGTGTTCGTGTTGAGGGCATTCGACAATTACTTCATGCACGCCGAAACCGTCACGTCGTTCGAACATCGGTTCGCTCGGCAGTTCTCGAGGCGATTTCAAAGTTAGTGCTGGATATTGATTTGTCACAACACGAACCTGCCAGCCTGTTCCGCAGGATGCGTTTCCGTCTTCATCGAGGGTAAGAACTTCCCCCGGAGATTCCTGCTCGTTTCCCGCACAGAACGGGCATGAATGGTTGTGGTTATTCTCGAACGAAGAGAAGAATTGATCGGGTCGCGATGCGCGTTCCGGGGCGAGAATCACCCAGCGGTTGACCACCGGATCTTTGCGTAATTCGGGCATGGATTCTGATTGTGCTTTTTCGATAAGGAATTCGTTTGTCGAATTGCAATTCGACAGGATAATTGTCACTCTGAATTTTTGAAATGACTGCAAACTAAAGAATCAAAGGTACTTTGAGATCGAGGAAAATATGTCTTACCGAATTTTGCCGATATTATCGATGTCAGTTTTTTCGATGCAGCTACTTGCGCAAGCGACTGTTGCTCAATCCAAAACCGAGGCAAGAATCGATCGAGCTCCACTGCCCAACACAAAACCGTTGCTGTGGACCGACGACATTGCCTCGCGGATGGTTTCGGACGTGGATCAATTTCTGTTGCGGAAACTTGAAGATTCAGTCGCAAAGCGCGAACGCTACTGGAAACGGGATTTCTCTTCCACCGAGGCCTACGACGAATCGATCATGCCGAACCGAAAAAGGTTGGCTCATATTTTGGGTCTCCGAGACCGGAGAGTGAAATTCGACGACCCTGAGTTGCTGTCAACCGTTCACAAAAATACCGTCGTCGCGGAGACGAATTCCTATCGAGTCTTGGCTGTGCGCTGGCCGGTCATCCGCGAAGTTTACGCCGAAGGCTTGCTTCTTGTGCCGAAAAATCGAGATCCGTCGGGTTTCGTCGTCGCGATTCCCGATGCCGATCAAACTCCCGAACAACTCGTTGGCCTTGAAATGGGGATAGACCAGAAATCGCAATACCCACGGTTATTGGCACAAAACGGTTACAAAGTTCTCATTCTCACGCTCATCGACCGACAACGGAAACACCGCAACGGTCGGGCAAATCTCACCAACCGCGAATATCTCTATCGGTCCGCTTTCGAATTGGGCCGACATCTTGTCGGTTATGAAGTGCAGAAGGTTCTTTCGGCAGTCGATTGGTTCTACAAAGAATCGAAACCGAACCACCTGAAAATCGGTGTTTTCGGCTACGGTGAAGGGGGAATGATCGGACTTTATGCGGCAGCACTCGATAAGCGCATCGATTCGTGCGTTGTCAGCGGGTTCTTCGGTTCCCGTCAAAATAGCTGGATGGAACCGATTGACCGTAATGTCTTTGGTTTGTTGAAAGAGTTTGGAAACGCAGAGCTGGCAACGATGGTGGCACCCCGACAGTTGATTGTTGAAGCATCGCGCGGACCGGAATTAAAACTCACAGGCGAAGGAGGAGCACCGGCGGTGCTGAAATCTCCTACGCCGAAAGATTCCGAGAAAGAGTTGGATCGTGCGAAGCACCTTCTCGCAAAATGGGATACGAAGAAGTTCTTCCGGTTCGTCGACACGAAAGAGGGTGCATTCGCGCAACAAAAAACGATGAGAATGTTTCACCGGACTTTCCATCGAACGCATCGGACTTCTCTGAACATTGATCGATTCCAAAACCGCAAAAACGAATTCGATACAAAAAATCGACAGCAACGGCAGATTGCTCAAATCGACCGGCACAACCAATGGGTACTGCGAGAAAGTCCTTATATTCGTAGAGAATTCATGAAACAACTTAATACGAAATCTCTCCAGAGCTACAAGAAATCGGTCGAAATCTATCGTCACATCTTTCGCGAACAAGTGATCGGTCATTTCGACGAGAAATTGTTGCCGTTCAATGTGCGGTCTCGAAAAAGTTACGACGAAGAAAAATGGACAGGCTACGAAGTCGTGCTGGATGTTTTCCCCGACGTGTTTGCTTATGGAATTCTCTTGCTGCCGAAAGATTTGAAACTCGGCGAAAAACGACCCGTGGTGGTTTGTCAGCATGGACTCGAAGGAAGACCGCAAAACGTCGTGACAGGGAATCATCGTGCGTATCACGATTTCGCGGCCAAACTTGCCGAGCGGGGATTCATCACATTCGCCCCGCAGAATCTCTACATCTTCACGGACCGCTTTCGTACTCTACAAAGAAAAGCGAACCCGTTGGGAAAAACGCTGTTCTCGGTGATCGTCCCTCAACATCGGCAAATCGTGAACTGGTTGAAAACGCTTCCTTATGTCGACTCGAAGCGGATTGCGTTTTATGGTTTATCTTACGGAGGAAAATCGGCGATGCGAATTCCGGCATTAGTGACCGATTATTGCCTGTCGATTTGCTCGGGGGACTTCAACGACTGGGTTTGGAAGAACGCTTCAACCCGCAGTCGCTATAGTTATGTCTGGACCGGCGAGTACGAAATGTTCGAGTTCGACCTGGGGAGCACATTCAACTATTCCGAAATGGCGGCGTTAATTGCCCCCAGACCATTCATGGTGGAACGGGGACATTCCGATGGTGTCGCTCCCGATGAAGCCGTCGCCTACGAATTTGCAAAAGTGAGACATCTTTACGCTTCCCGGCTGAAGATTCCCAACCGCTGCGAGATCGAGTGGTTCGACGGACCACACACCATCAACGGCAAAGGAACCTTCGATTTTCTTCACAGACATCTCCACTGGCCGAAACCAAATCATGTTGGAGAAAAGTGAATAGCACTCAGTTGGATGGACAGCAAGAGAATCGCTCAATATCAAAACGATAAGCGGACTGATTGACTGCCTGAAGAGTCTGGAATAGACTGCGATTTCCCCTTGTCTGACGTCGATCTTTTGAAGTTGCAGACGTTTCCCTTTGCGAAGTCGATGACATGTCGTTTCCGATTCGAATAATCCTGATCCTGCTTTCCATCGTTTCGGTTCCGTGTTTCCTATTCGTCTGGTTGATGCCAGTGGAATTTTTTCAGTCGTGGATGGTAGAACGCGCATCGCCCGACCGATATTCGCGCTATTCTGCCTACGAGCAGGCATGGGTACTCTGGGCCATTCTTCGAATCCTACTTCCGGCGATTGCCGTCTTTTCTGTGCTCGGGCTGATTTTCTGCAATCGGTTGAGTCGATTCCTGGAAAATTGTTGGCGAACCGTTTCCGCATGGACCTCGATCGACCGGGAGGGAAAGAGGGATTCGAAACGAACGATTCTGTTTCGTTTCATTCTTTGGGGCTGGTTGTGTCTGGGGTTGTTTCATTTATCCGGCGGTCTCTTGAGAAGAATCGAAGACTGGCCCTGGTACCATTTCGATTCCGGTCCTGCAGTTCTGCCGAACATTAGCGAGTCCAATCGGGATGTGATCCGTTTTCTCGAAGAGACGACCGACAAAAACGCGCGCATTCTCGTTGTCAGCGATCAAAAACTTTTCTTTCTTTCCTATTATCTGCTCCCCAGGCGATTGTTTCACCCAATGCATCCGGGAAGCGAATTTGTGATCCCCCAAAAAAATCAGCAACGCCAACTGCTTGCCTATCGGCTTTCCGATCTCGATGCGGAATACATTTCTCGAATCTCTCCCGACTATATTCTGGAATACTTCGAAGGAATCGATTTCATCGAGAAAAAAAGATTTCGTGAAGATCGACGCTGGTTACAGTTTCTGCGGCGTCGTTACGGAGACGATTTCCAACCGACTTACAATGTGAGACTCCGAAAATACCATCCGAGCATGGCAACGAGATTTCAGGCGAAACCAGAATCGGCGGTCAAGCCATGATCGACGTGATGCTGATCCTTCTGGGTGTTGCCGGCGTATGGGGAATTGGAATGGCGTTGGCTTATTTTCTGTTTCACAAAATCTCCACGTCTACCGAAAAGACCTTTGAGTTTGCAGAACTTTTGGGACTGGGGATTGTTTTTGGTTTTGGCGGAACCGCGATCTTTTATTTGCTATGGGGAATCATCGGATTGTCTTTTAGCCTGTTTCTCGCTTGGGTATGGATGGGTGTCGGAATTGCAGCAGGGGCAGGTACGCTCTTCCTGCTCTCTCGAAATCGAAAACAAAAGGACAACAAGCCCAGTCCCTCTTCCGCTTCGGATCGTGAATTCAGGTCTCTCTGCCTGGGAGTCCTCTTCTTTCTGGCTGTGACGACGGTCATCCAAACCTTGATGACCCCGCAGCGGTTCTGGGATGAACGGGCAATTTTCGGGTTAAAATCGATTGTCATTTTTGAAGATGGAACAATTCTAAGTGAATCGCTGCACGACCCGGACTTCGTGCAGTATCATCCCAAGTACCCATTGCTGATCCCGCTGAACGAAGTCCATTTCTATCTTCTTTTGGGTGAAGTGAACGATCGCTGGTCGAAGGTGTTGTTTCCTCTTCTGTACCTGGGGATGGTTCTTACGTTTCTCGGCGTGCTCTTGCGATCCACCTCTCAAAAAATTCTCGCATGGATGTTTGCCTTGATGCTGGCGACAGTCCCCTCGATGGTTCCCTGGGAATACGGTTTTCTTTCGGGTCAGGCTGATGGTCCGGTGGCTTGCTTTCATACCGTGGCCTTGCTTTACCTCTGGAGCTTCCTGCGTGCAATGAACAATCCGATTTCGAATCGTTCGTCTTCGAAAAATTCTTTGGTGATTGCTGGACTGTCGGCGGCACTCGCGATTTTCACAAAGGATGAAGGAATCGCATTTTTTCTAATTGAACTGATTGCTCTTGGCATCGTCACATTAGTTTATTTTCGCAGCCAGTTGAGTTCGATGGCGGGTTCAATTTTCAAATTCGCTCTGACGGTTGCGATTGTTGTCGCGCCGTGGTTTTACCATCGCAACCAGCTTCCGGCGACGACAGAGATGACGTATTTCAGCAGGATGTCGACGACAACGCTTGCAGGGGGATCTGCGGCATTTTTCTGGGCAATTCAACATCTCTTTCATCGCATGTTTCTGGAAGCGTGGAGATGGGGATTGCAATGGTGGGTTCTGAGTTTCTCCATCCTGGCGTTTCCGTCGAGAGCGAGAAAACCAAGCCAACTGTTTCTGTTGCTGAATCTCCTGGGAGCATTGTCGGCGTTGATTCTCGCCGGGATCATTTCCCCCACACCGGTGCAGGAACATATTGGCGGATCGAGTTCCCGATTTTTAATACAGATCTCCGGGATTGCGGTCTTGTTTGTCGCGGGACAATGGATCTCCGAGCAGGATTGATCCTCTTGGAGAATTGTGAACCCTTTA
>Ga0114931_10004374_pt1 | contig 17630 bp, 12 predicted proteins | sample 2SBtaG_FD_89579 | JGI IMG/M metagenome (GOLD analysis project Ga0114931, IMG submission 89579) | Deep subsurface microbial communities from Kolumbo volcano to uncover new lineages of life (NeLLi) - 2SBTROV14_V59a metaG | ecosystem: Environmental > Aquatic > Marine > Volcanic | place: Kolumbo...
CATAAAGAGCTATATGGAATACATAAATTCAGATAATGAGACTGCCGCTATTGGCATTTCAAATGAGGATATTCCAATGCTTGAAAAGGTTACATATCCTTTCGCAACACGAAACTGCTGTTACAAGATATTAAACATGTCGAAACGGGGCAAATGCGTTGTTGTCTCCAAGCCGGCACAACGGGGATTATTACAGATTGCCAAAGAAATTTCAACAGAAAATAAGCTCTTCGAATCACTTAAACGAACTTCTACATTTAATGGTAGTTTCGAAGAAAATTCGTTCCAAGAAATAATGCTCCATCTTTTGAAAATAGCAGAATCTCCTCGTTACAAAAGACTTGTTTCAATTTTCACCTGATCGCTGTTCCCAAAATTACTCAGTGAATGATATCCTATAGCCAGGGTTTTTTTATGTTAAATGCATAATCCGAAATCATCCAGGCAGCAAGGGCAGGTCGGGTAAGTGCAAATCTGTAATTATATGGAATAGCCGGATGACCAAAGGATACATATATCCTATACGGACAACCAAATTGCTTAGAAGTTTTTATCCCGTTAAGTGGGAGGCTAAAAAACTGCTCCATCTCAAAATTTGTCCCGGACCCTGATAGATATGTCAAAGCTTTTTCTGCTAATGGGATATCATGTGTAGCGATTCCGACGTGTTTGGCCCGACCGGATAGTTTTTCAACAATTGCCAAATATTTTTTTTTACAATCTACCTTTGCACCGAAATCTTCCCACTGCCCTTTTACGATTCTAACAGACAAATCCAAATCAACGACCATGTCCGCATCGCTCAAGCTCCGTTGCCACCTTGACGGCAAGGTACAACCGAGGTTTTTATTGAAGTCAACAGCCTTTTCAAGAAGCTTAAAAGTACGGGATGCTGAATCAGGATCAAGAGAATCTATGTGTACTTTCACATTATACTCTTGTCCCACTTCGAGAAGTTCTTTAAACAATCCGAAATCATAGACAATAGAGTCCAACTTGATTGACAGATAGCTATCAAGCTCTTCCTCATGTAGCTTCTCTATTGTCAATCTGAATCTGTTAAATATATCTCGCTTTCGAATTGAATCTTTAGACGAGTTTTCACTCGCTATGGTCCAATCCGACCACGGTGATATAATTGTTGGGAAGTTGTTCTTTTGCGCCCAACGACAAACTTTAAGCGCACTTTCAATATCCGAACCAGCTACATGTCTTGATGCAACTTTACTGATAATCTTATTTCTGACCGATTGTAACATGATGACACCAATAAAATATTACTGACTATTTGAAACCACGCCTATTTTATACATCGCCACTTTAACTTTATGATAAACGGGCTTCAGATGGTTCAACAACAATGTGAGTATCCCTCTTAATGATCTTGGATATATTTCATAAGTAACAAGACTATGAAATCCATTTGCCCAGATATGAAGCCACGGCTCATCAGTTCCCAAGAATTCGCAGGCGTTCAATTTATTTTCAAAGCAATATTCAACAACGTAATTCATGAGTAGTACCCCGGGAGAACACCACGACCATTGCTCATCGTAACCAATCTTGTATATCCACAATCTGTTTCCATGAACTACGGTTAGCTGAGCCGCAATGTTTTCATCTCCTACCCTCATAAAAAACAATCTTAGCTCGCCACGCTCAGCAGTCTTTTTTGAATAGATGCGATAAAATTTTCTAAATGATGGATGGGTTTTTATAGCTGTTCCATCTTTGCCCTTCCAGTTTGAGGCTTCTATTCTAAACACCTCCTCCAAGTATTCATCCAAATTCTCCGGTGTCGGCGTGACAACGTTGTAGCTTACTTTCCCTGCTTTTTCCAGCTTGCGTTTCAGGCGTCTGAAGCTTGAGCGGCGGCTAGACGATATATAGTTCATCTCAAAATCTTCCCAGCTTCCATCGATATCGACGAACGGAATCTTTTCCTCGCTTACCAATGATATAGCCGGTCGTTTCATTAACTGGTATTCCATGGACTCCACTTCGGGTGAAAATAATCGAAATCCTCTAAAAAACAGCGGTTTTTTCAAGTCAAACAGCTTATCCACCAAGACATTTAATGAATTATTATTCCTGAAAATTAATCCACCAGGTTCCCGGATTGTTGAACTACCTACGAGTTCAAATCTGGGCAACAAACCACCTTTCAAGCTTATTGGTGCTATTGCTGTTAATTTGCGATCATTCTTAACCGCAACCATTTTTAAAATATTGGGCGGACAAAATGTTTGGGCGGCAGACTGAAACCAATCAATAGTAACTAAAGGATTAACAATATTTTCTTCGATATCAACCCAGTCGTTATGAAGCTCTCTCAGATCATCTTGTGTCGAAATAAACTCAACTGCTTGCTCCTCTGTTTGAGACTCATATAAATGATTATTCCCAATAACCGATGACATGGTATCGGTTTGCATGTATTTCAAGGTGACTCTATCCCTGACTACCCAACTCTCCTTCAATCTGTGTTGACAAAATGCAAAGTCTGCCCTTTTTATTCCATATTTAGAGAGTTGTTCGAGTTTTTTCCACCTTTTCTCGATACGCTTTATCAGATGATGCAAGTATATAGGAATCATAGACATAAAGCCCTTTTCTCGTATTATCACTTTCATCATTGAAATCTCATACTTCAGTCGGGAGTCATAATAGCTGTAAAAGTCATGTAGTCTGATCATCCTAAAATTCCACGCTCTCGAAAGCTTACGATTAACGAGTGGAAGATGAAGCTTGATTTCCCAACCCCGGATGACATTCTGATTCAAACGGGACATTGCCAATGAATAGTAAGAACCAAGATCCAATTCTCTACAATTTGTCTTGACAGCGTCATCAATAACTGCTGATAAAACAAATGAATCCTCATCAGAAATACTGGTTTGTATAGATTCCCCATCGAATACGTGATCGCTGATATAAAGATAGGATGATCCGTTGAACCTAAACCCCAAGTGGATCTTAACTGTGTCCCCCTGATAATTAAATTTCTTAACCCACAATCTGTTTTTCTTTGCCATTGCCAGGAGTAACTCCTGCTGAAATGACCTAAAATATGAATCGGTGAATAGGCTTGGATAACCTTCCGCATTCCATTTTTTTTCGTGTAAATTCGAAAGAGACTGAACGACTCCGGCTACATTATCACTATCACTAAAATCTTCAATAGTATATTCTGAGTTCCCAAAATATTTACTCTCAGAAGGCTGTATTTGATAGCGTATCAAGTTCAGGCTGGGGGGATCTTCCGTTTTCTTAGAGTCCCTCAGCACAATTTTGGGAAAAACGTTTGAAACCCTTTTCTGAATGGAGAAATTTTGATCTGCCAATACAGGAAGCATGTGCTTGAACAAAAAACCATCTTCTCTGATATTCTGTAAATAAACTTCATCCCAGAGATAAGATTCCTGTTTTAAAAAAACGGCAAATACCCTTGAAATATCCTCCTCATAGCCCCGCTCTGCTATAACATCCAAACAATTAGCCGGTTCTTGCTCTTGTATGATATGAGCTGGAGATTTCAAATTCTTCAATCCGGAACCAAGAAGCATAAGTCTTCTGAAAACCCGATAGTGTAATGCATTATAACTTTGGATAAACATCGGTGCTACTCCAATCAATCTGCCCCAAATTTTAAATAACACGATCATTAAATGTTGATCTGGTCTGCTCCCAAAATGTTTCCACCAATAATATTGCCAATCGAACGTCTGGTATATCGTTGCAGACGAATTAGACGCCAATAAATCCCAGTCCTCTTCCAATAATTGCATCTCTTTGTCATCATGAATAATCTCGATGGATAGATCAGAATGACCTGTTAAATCTCGCCCGTTTCGATTTAATTGTACTGTGGGTGCACTCCAATATGTTTTCTCTGCCTCAATCATAATTCGTATCCTTCAACTTCCCCCCGGTGAGAAACAGTTAGCACGTCGATATGTGAAGCAGAGTTATCATAGTTGGGAGGGTCAGGGTCCCCTATGCCTGTAAATTGAAGCTTTGTTTTTTACTTCACCGTTTTAAAGACTTGTGAAACTTGATTGTACAGATGAGAACGTTAAATAAAAGATGGAGAAGACCCTCTAACCTGATTCCCTCATACATTAAAATCCTGCCTCAAACGATTTAAAAACTGCCAATATTTAAAGATCCTTTCGTTCTCAATTATGCTGCCTTGGCTTAATACCAATACTTGTCAGTAAGGACATGACAATTTATCCCAACAAGTCAAAATACAATAGAAGGGTAATATATCTTTAATTAACTATCAATATATCAGTGCATTATGATATGATTATAATAAAAGAGTATTTAGTCTTTAATTATGACCAATAGCACTTTTCTCATTACTCATGTTCTGTTCGAGCCGCTAATGACGAGACATTATCATCTACACGTTCTAACCCCAGTTTCACCTTTATAGGTTATAACAACCCTTCCTCTTTCAGGTACTTGTTGACCTCATTAAGATGTTCACCCTGAATTTCGATAGTCTTCTGATACGATGTGCCACCAGCACCACATTTCTTTTTTAAATCCCTTGCCATTCGTTCAATGACCTGGGGATTGTGAGGTATGCCGGAAATGACCGTAACTGTTTTTCCTTTTCTTCCCTTCTTATCTATGTAAACTTTAACAGGCATATGAGTGGTATTCTGCAGAATTGAATGGTATTTTTTAATTGATTACTTATAATATCATTGGTGTCTGTAATGTCTGATTGGTATGAAGAAGATACAGTTTTTACTCCTGATCATCTTACTCCCTGTGATAGCTTCAGGACAAGGACCTGATTCACTTAAGCTTAAAAGAATCTTTTATCCTCCTTTTATAGCCGGTGCACGACCTTTCTTTCACGCCTTTTCGCCAACCAATCATTTCATCTATTTTTTTTGGAATGACTCAAGTTATACTGATCAATCACTTTATGAAGTCAGTTTAAAAGGAGGAACTGCCAATAACGTAGAAAACACTTTTATTGCCAATTCAAATATTTCGCCTGATAAGAAGCACCTTGCCTTCATACTTCAGGGAGATTTATGGATATCTGATAAAGCCGGCGGACACAAACGACGAATCGTATCCACAAAAGAAAACGAGCAAAATCCCATCTGGTCTCCCGACAATAAAACAGTTGCCTACACAACTGCTGGAGATGTCTGGATAGCAAACATTGATAAACCCAATGTTGAACAACTGACAAATAATGCGGATAGCACAGCCGGCTACACCATCATAGGCTGGGCCGACAAAGGCGAAAAGCTGGTTCTTCAGCAAAGCAACGACGACAGTTTAAAAACGTTTTACTTTCCTGAGTATGTCCATGAATACGTAAAACCTGGAGAATCAAAACGCGGTATTTCTAATGTTTCCCTTTCTGTCCTTAATGTCAGTACGCGGAAAATAAAGAGGCTTCAGAGCGGAAAGGTTTATTTTCGAAACGTCGACCTAAGCTCATCAGGACGATACCTGGCAGTTGATCGTCTTGACGCACCGATGAAACACAGGGACATTTTTGTTTACGACCTGAAAGCAGACACCAGTTATACCGTATTCCAGGATTCAACCAAAGGATGGATTACCTGGGGTATAACACAAATGAAATTTGCTCCTAAAACCGATAAACTGATGTTTACATCAGAGAGGACTGGTTATAATCATGTATACACCGTAAACCCCGACGGTTCGTCCTTGCAACAGGTCACATTCGGCAATTTTGAAATTCCGTGGGCGGCCTGGGTGAATGACAACAAAATCGTTTACGCTTCTACACAGACAGATCCGGGAGAACGACACCTGTATCAGCTCGATTTAAAAAAGAACAGGACGGAAAAGCTCACCCTAGGTCCGGCATATCGTGAAGACTTTCATATTAGTTCAGATCACAGATTTGTTGTCTATAAAAAATCATTCTGGAATACACCGTCTGATCTGTATGCCATCAGTCTCAGGCATCCAGGCGACGAGGAACAGCTTACGCATACCATCCCCGACAGTTTCTATGCTTATGACTGGCAGAAACCTGAATATCACCGCTTCACAGGCCGCGATGGTGAGACAAAGATTTCGATGACTATTCTCAAGCCGGATCATCTTCAAACCGGAAAAAAATACCCGATAGTTGTGTTTGTCCACGGCGCTGGTTCTCTTCAAAATGTGTACAAAGGATGGTCTAAGTCCTACTATCGGGAATACATGTTCAACCAGTATCTGGCTGACCACGGATATGTAGTCATCCAGGTCGACTATCGACACAGTACCGGATACGGTCGTAAATTCAGAGAGGATGTTGAGGGCTGGATGGGACATTACGAGACCCAGGATATCGAAGATGCATTGCAACAATTGACGCACACCAATTACGCGGATCTCAATCATGTAGGAATCTACGGTGGGAGTTATGGTGGTTTTCTTGCTCTCTACACAATCGAAACATCATCGGATGTATTCAAAGCCGCAGCAGCTTTACGAGCAGTAACTAATTGGAGAAATTACTATAACACAAATCCATGGTATACCTATCCAAGGCTCGGCACACCTGAGAAAAATCCGAAAAACTACGAACGAAGCTCCCCCCTCACTTATGCTGATTCATTAAGAAGACCGATTTTACTTCTTCACGGGCTTATGGACAACAATGTTGGTTTCCAGGATGCAGCAGAATTTCTGGACAAACTTATCAAGTCGCACAACAAGCAGTTCCAGTTGATGATCTACCCGACAGAGAGGCACAGTTTCCAAAATCCGGACGCCTGGTATGATGAGTATTCACGGATATATCAATTTTTCGAAAAGCATCTCAAAAACGATAGCAAGGCCCTCACAAAAAATACGGCATCGAATGAAGTTGAATCGGCACATAATCCTTGATTATTGAACCCAACAATTCATCTTTATAATTGATATTTTACTGACTCATTGAAAAGTAAACTTTTGAAAAGTTCTGCATTTTCAGACGGTTTACGTTGATCTAAATTTTGTAAGGTTACCGATTCCACATGTCCGACCACTACATAGCCCTGACCCGAAAGTACCGGCCGAGAACATTCGATGATATCGTCTCGCAGGAACATGTGAGCAGTACTCTCAAAAATGCAATCGAACATAACCGCATATCTCATGCTTATATGTTTTGCGGTCCGAGGGGTGTGGGTAAGACAACAATGGCACGTGTACTTGCACGCACCATTAACGAGATCGGTACGGATGTCGATGGCGAGGCACTTGGTAATACCCTGAATATTATCGAAATCGATGCGGCATCAAACAACAAGGTTGATGACGTCCATCGTATCCGGGAAACGGTACGCATTCCGCCACAAAACGGACGTTTCAAGATTTACATCATCGACGAGGTTCATATGCTCAGCAAGCAGGCTTATAATGCTCTGCTGAAAACACTCGAAGAACCACCTGCCCATGTAATTTTCATCTTTGCTACAACCGAACCGCAAAAAGTGTTGCCGACAATCATGTCGCGATGCCAGCGGTATGACTTCCGCCGTATCAAGGTGAGTGAAATTGTCGACAGGCTGAGATTCATATGCAAAAAAGAAAATATCACGATCGACAACGAGTCGTTGCATGTCATTGCCCATAAGGCTGATGGTGCCCTTCGCGACGCCCTGGGGCTCCTGGATCAGGCCATTGCATTTTGTGGAACTGACATCAAACACGATGAATTGCTGCAAGCCCTGAATGTCGTCAGCACCGACCGTTTATTCGAACTGACCCAAGCCATTCTCGACAATGATACGACGGCTGGAATCCAAATTGTAAATGATCTTCTGCAAAAGGGTTATGATATCCAGGAATTCATCACCAGTTTAACCGAACATTTCCGCAACCTGTATCTTGCAGGAGATAAGCAGAATCTTGAGTTGATCGAAAGTTCGGATGACACCCGGAAGAGATACCTTCAAACAGCGCAAAACTTTTCAGAAGACGACATCATGCGAATGCTTCACCTGGTCAATGAGGGCCAATTCAAGATCAGAGAAGCCAGCCAGCCGCGTATACAGCTCGAAATCGTGATTCTAAAACTCATCACGATGACACGCATGGATGGTCTTCGCGAGCTACTGTCTGAATTGCGAAAATCCCAGGGAACTGCTTCCAAAGTTAGCGGGTCATCTGACAAGGCCGAAACATACCAGCCCAAGCCAACGCCGGCCACTAAGTCTAAAGCAGCCGAATCCAAACCTAATCCACAGCCCGCCCCTGCTCCAGATCAAAAAAAACCGAAAAAGGATGGTATGTTCGGTCCCGATAGATCGGGTGCTTTAAACAGGCCCCAAAATCGAACAGCAAATCCAACCATCACAAATTTCCGGCGCGGTGCGCTTGCCAGCGATCAGCCTGAGTCAGAAACAAATGATGAGGTGGGACAAATTTCAGGCAATTTGGCTCTTGTCCCGCAAGTTGAAGATAGGCCGGAGCCACAAAAGCCATTGCACTTGCACGATTTAAAAGAGCAGTGGGATGATTTCATCGCATATCTTGAAGATAAGCCGTCAGTTGGGCAAGCCGTTGTGCTTGCTTTTAAGCGTCTGCTGCCAACCGACTTGACTCACAACGAGATACTGTTACCCTGTTACGAGCCATTCACGTTGCGAGTCCTTGAAGAGCATAACAGGGTATTGAGCAGGGAACTCCGTGGATATTTCCGCCGTCCGTTAAACTTGAGGTTCGAGTTACGGGAGTCGAATAACAAACAGGAAATTAACGACCCATACGCTCGTTTTAAACAATTACAGGAGAAAGATCCTGCTATTCGGCTGATTGTAGATTTATTCGGCGCGGAACTTGAATATTAATTGTACAGAAATAAAGGAAGGAAGACTTTGCATGGATAACATGGCAGATCTATTTGGAAAGATTAATGAGTTTCAAAGTAAAATGGGTGAACTCAAAAGTGAGTTAACACGCCTGGAAATTACGGCTGAAGCTGGCGGCGGGATGGTGAAAGTCCGTGCTAATGGCAACCGCGAGATCATCGGTATTAAACTTGATCCGGAAATCGTAAACCCGGATGATATGGAAATGCTGGAAGACCTGATCGTGGCGGGAATCAATAAGGCACTCCAAAAAGCTGACCAGGCAAGTAAAGAGAAGATGTCGGAACTGACAAAGAATATTCTCCCTGGCGGACTTTCGGGAATGAATCTCGGTAACTTTGGTCTTTGAGACCAACTCACTTCTTACCCAGGTTACACCATACATTTATGCTTCTCACTTCAGAACATCTGGAACGTGCAATCGAAGAACTGGCACGCCTTCCCGGAACGGGCCGCAAGTCGGCTCAGCGCCTCGCCATGCATCTGCTTAAGCAAGATGAGAAGCAGGTCCGCAAGCTGGCACAGGCATTAATTGACCTGAAAACATCCATCAAACATTGCTCCATTTGTTTCAATATCACGGATGAAGATCCATGTCCCATCTGCCGCAGCGCTAAGCGAAATAAAGGAACCATCTGTGTGGTCGAGGATATCCGTGATGTGTATGCGATCGAGAAAACCAACGAATTTCACGGACGTTATCATGTCCTCGGAGGAGTCATTTCGCCACTTGAAGATATTGGTCCCAACGACATACGTGTTAAAGAACTCCTCATACGTATACAGTCGGAAGACGAAGACGTACAAGAGATTATCCTCGCACTCAATCCCGATGCCGAAGGAGAAGCGACATCCTACTACATTCATAAACTGCTGAAGCCGTATGAGGTCAAAATAACGCGGATTGCACACGGCATCCCAATGGGAACAGAACTGGAGTATATTGATGAAGCCACTCTGACCCGGGCATTTAACGGCCGATCTCCCTTTTGATCGCAGATTCAAGGGGTTCATCAGATTATTCGATTACGTTTGCTTCCTTAAAATCGATCTTAACGCCAAGCTCTCCACTTGGGTGTAAGTGGGGAATGGTGCTGTACATTTGGGAATTTTATCCTGCCTTGTAACTATTTTTATTTTTGCTGTTGTTTTCAGAGTTGATGCACAAACATCACAACGCTGGCAACAGCACGTATCATACAAAATGGATGTTTCGTTAGATGTCCATACGAACCGTTTCAAGGGAACGCAAAAACTCATCTATACCAACAATTCACCCGACACCCTTCACAAGGTTTTTTACCACCTCTATCTGAATGCATTTCAACCAGGGAGCATGATGGACGTAAGGTCGCGAACCATTGTAGATCCGGATCCGAGAGTCAGAGATCGAATTGAACATCTTACACCAGATGAGATCGGATACCAACATGTCCGGGATTTATACCAGGACGGACAATCATTAAAATATTCGCTACAATGCACCATCCTGGAAGTGACATTGGATCATCCTATCCTTCCGCATTCGAAGACCGAATTTGATATGCAATTTACCGGCCAGGTGCCGATCCAAATCCGGCGAACGGGCCGCGACAACCGCGAAGGCATACGATATTCGATGACACAGTGGTATCCCAAAATGGCAGAGTACGATTACCAGGGATGGCATGCCGATCCGTACATCGGCCGTGAGTTTTATGGAGTATGGGGAGACTTTGATGTTCATATTACGATCGACTCGTCATATACTGTTGCCGGAACGGGATATCTCATGAATCCCAGCAAGTTGGCCATGGTTACCAGGATCCTTCAAAGCCGGTCACACGATCCGATTCATCGATTACAACCTGGCACTTTTACGCTCCCGAAGTACACGATTTTGCATGGGCTGCCGATTCCAACTATACCCATGAAACGTACCAGGCTCCCGGTGGACCTACGGTACATCTCTTCTACCTAAAAGGTCCCCATACAAAAAACTGGTCCAAATTAGGTTCATACGTGGTCAAGGCCATCGAATACTATGATGACCACTATGGAAAATATCCATATAAACAGTTTAGTGTGATACAGGGTGGTGATGGTGGAATGGAATATCCAATGTGCACGCTTATGACCGGCTGGAGATCACTCGGGAGCCTTGTCGGGACTATGGCACACGAGTTAGCGCATCAATGGTTTTATGGCATGATGGGAAGTAACGAAACCTGTTATGCCTGGATGGACGAAGGTTTTGCGACCTATAGCTCGACATATGCAACCCAGCATCTTTTCAATAAAAAGGGATTTGCGGTCGGCGGCTCCTACTACAACTATATGTTTCTCCATCAACAGGGGCTCGAAGAACCGATGATCACGCCTGCCGATCACTATCAAACAAACACAGCTTATGAGCTGGCATCTTACTCAAAAGGTTCGCTCTTCTTAGAACAACTGGGATATCTCATAGGCCAGCAAAACCTCGACCGGATCTTTAAGCAATATTATGCGAAATGGAGGTATCGTCACCCATCGCCGAATGATTTCATACGTGTTTCAGAAAAAGTTAGCGGGCTCGAGCTGGATTGGTATCGTCAATACTGGATCAATTCTACAAAGACCATTGATTATGCCATCGACTATGTAAAGGCTGTTGGAGACAGTGTTCGGGTGACTTTAAAAAATGATGGCAGTATGATGATGCCGCTTGATATCCTGGTGACTTACAACGATGGATCGCAGGAATTTTACTATGTCCCGCTCCGGATCATGTTGGGTAGTAAACCCGATGAGTTTCCCTACATTCCCCGGGATATTCTGCCGGACTGGCCGTGGGTAAATCCGACCTATACATTTACAATCCCAAAATACCGCGGGGTTCGACGCATCGATATCGACCCTACGATGCGTATGGCCGATGTAAACCGCATGAATAACACCTGGCCATTTCCACTGAATGTGTCGTTCATGAAGCCGCTTGCTCCCACTTGGACGCAATATAATGCTACATGGCGTCCGGCAGTGTGGTATGGTCAAAAATCCGGCATCCGGCTGGGCGCTGTTGCTGAGGGAACTTATCTATTCGGGAATAAGCACATGAACGCCAACTTCTTTCTCACAAGTGGCGCCCTCAAAAGCTATAACACCCAAAATCTGGATGTCGATTATAATCTGAATTATGAAGATGTCGCACCGTTCCTGGGATACAATGCAAAGTGGGATGTTGGGCTGAAACGATACTACGGCATCTTCCAGGAACAGATAGGAATCCGAAAAGAGTTGGACAGATACGGCGTACTCTCGCCTGCTCAGCAATACCTGGCAATCAACCTGTTTCACCAGGCAAAAACGGCTGATCGTATGGTTAACCTTTACCAGCCGTGGCAAAGAGGAAGTACATTGGGAATTCGCGCCGTTTATACTTACTCGGATAATCACGACGATCATTTTAGCGTGGCAGCACAGGCAGCGTCGTTCAAAGGAAGATACGGTGCCAATTCGCTCCAAATGAACGCATCAAAAATTCTCCACCCGGACAAAAAGATTAATACCGTTTTATCATTTAATCTTTTCAGCGGATCCCGATCATTACCCATTCAGTTCCGACAACCCGTTTCAAGGGCTTCACTTGATCAGCTTTGGCACGATCCAACATTTACTGCCGTCTACAATATTGATTCCTGGTTGGGAGAGAAGGCCCATTTGCTTCCGGCATCGGGAAATGCACTCATGGGATATGGCCTTCAGGGAATCGGTTCACCTGATATCTCGGGTAATAATGCCTTTTCACTATCAGTATGGAACACGTGGACACCGATCCAGGATCGCAAAAATGCTCTCCATTATGCTTCCCTCGAATTATTTGGGGGAATTGGTAAAAGCTGGAATAACCGTTTCTTTAATAATTTTCCTGATCTGTTGAGTAATGGAAAGGGAGCTCTTTTGGCCACCATCGGAGGCGGTGTTTTCTATGATATAGGGGAAATACCCAAGTTAGAAAAGTGGTCTGCACAAAGCCGGCTCTTGCAAAACCTTTCTATTCAACTCAGAATGCCCGTTTATCTGAAGGGTCTCCAAAACCATAATGACTGGGAACCACGATTTGTATTGGGCATTAGCAAGGGACTATGATATGGAATATCTTGTTTCAAGATCTCCTGGTGAAAATATTCAGGATGACAAGCAAAGACTATTTGATTTATTGAGGGCAAACGAAATTCAAAGAATTAGTCCTTGTAACAACACAAGCTGTTACTGATTTTGTCGATAACCCTGGCAAACTGATAGAATCCAAAATCAGTTTAATTTCGAGTTGTCCCAACATATGTGCTTATGCAGATTGTATGAATGGGTAAAATTGTTCTGTAAGCGTAATCTGAATATCTATATGAAATGATCGGTCTCGTTTCCATTGAGTGGATCATACTTAGCCTGGCTTTATCCCTGTCTGCAGACATGGACAATCCGGATTTGGCGAGGCGCATCCGGGATGGTGACGAACGGGCATTTAAGGCATTCTTTGAACAACATCACAGGGCATTGTACCTCATGTTAGTTCGCAGAGGTGTCGAGCCGCAGGTGGCAGAAGACATCATCCAGAATGCTTTCCTTTTGATCTGGGAACGACGCGAAAAAATCGATCCAGAGAAATCACTGAGGGCTTACCTGTTCCAGATCGGTTATTCACGTGCTCTCAATCATTTCCGCGATACAAAAAAATTCAACTACTCCGATGAAACGCCGGAACGAACTGAAAAAGACGATCCCGGGAAGATTAATGAGCAAAACCAGATTAGGGAAGAAATTGACCTGGCGGTTTCACGGCTTCCCGAAAAGCGGCGTCAGGTATTTGAATTATGCTTCATGTCGGGGCTAACCTACCGGGAAACGGCCGAAATGCTCAACATTAGCATCAAAACGGTCGAAAACCATATGACATTAGCTCTTAAAGGCTTGAGAGAATCTCTCCAGCAACTTAAAGCCGATCTCTGACTTTTTTGTTCCTTGATTAGGGGTGCTACTTCCGCTCATGTGTACAAGTAGTAGACACGGGGAAAAAAACATCCCTGAAAAATTATAACGAATGAGGAATATCATGAAATCACGCAACCCCATAACATTATTTCACGGAGGACTGGCGGCTCTTCTAATAGCGGGCGCCACATTGAGCGGATGTACAGACAATGCATCGGTTCAGACGCCCAACGAACAAGATATCCAGGCTGCTTCAGAAGTGATGGCATCAACACTCTCTGACCAGGAGGATGGAGTGATGGCCAGTTTGTATGACGCAACCTCTGCAGCAACATCTACCGGCCTGCAGCCAATGACAGCACCAACCAGCGGACTCGAGACCTACTCCACAGCCTCCGGTCCAAATGGTCCGATGCACGGACGGTCACGCAATTATACATACACTTATAATCCTGCAACAGGTATCCATCATATTACATTTACTCGTGATATGACGACCATGAACTTCGAAAAAACACTGAGTGCGGATCTTCAATTTATTTACCGCGACTCACTTGGTAATTTCGTTGAGCACCCACGCCAGGATGGCTTCCAAAGTCTTGGATCTGTTGATTTTATCGGTGAAAAAGAAGGTTCGGTGCAAAGCTTGCGACGCAACTCCACTTTTTCACGCATCGATACCTTGTATTACACGAACCTGCAACAAAGCTCTGATGCCATTACAATCAATGGTAATCATCATGGTGAAGGTGACATGACTGTCAATCGAATGACCGGTACTTCGATCGAACGCAAGTACAAAGTATCGCTCGAATTCACAGATGTCACAATTGCAAAATCATCCATAATCAATCAGGATCTTGAACAGGGTGTTACAGGAACACTCACATATGATGTCTACATTTATCACGATGTGAATGGTAATGCAACAGAAAATACTCTTTCAGGTACGGTTGTCATGACTGGTGACGGCACCGCCTTACTGAGATTTAAAGGATGGCGACCCCAGTATCTGATCCAACTTACCACAGGGGATATCACACAACAATAAAACCCGAGTAAGTCAACCAGCAGATAGGCAGGATCCATGGCGGCGGATCCTGCCAGCTTATTTTCACAACCCTTTTCTTACTGAGCTATGAGTGCAAAACAAAATATCAACCCGGATCAACAACTCGCGAGAGCATTGGGCGAGTACGTTGCATCAGGTTTTGCACCGGCCAGACGACCTGATGATCCATTGGCAGCATACCTTATCGATTACCGGGAAACCGCTCTGGATCATACTGCTTTCCCGGACTCCACCCGCCTTTGGAACAGAATTCAGTCCGGTATTGAACCTGCTGTTATTCGTCCGATCTGGTACAGAACGTCTGTTTTCCGCTATGCTGTTGCAGCAACCATTATTATGGCGGCGCTTACTCTTACTTATCTTTTCAGATCAGCGCCTGCGACTACCGGACTTGTAGCACAATCCCAGGAATTAATTAAGACCTACACAACGCCCGATGGAAGTACCGTTACCCTGCGTCCCCACTCAAAACTTTTCCTTATTTCAAGTAACACCGAAGAAGAAACCTACCGTCTGGATGGTGAAGGTTATTTTGACGTAAACCATAATCCCGATCGTGTATTCAAGGTTGAAGCCGGGGCAGGAATCATTCAGGATATTGGTACCCAATTCGATGTAAGTAACTGGGGCGATTTGGTTCAGGTATATTTGGAACAAGGTTCCGTAGCTTTTTCAAATAAAGAAACCGGTGAAAAAGTCATCCTGAAGCCGGGTGAATATTCGGCTATCACAAAAGACGGGCAACCGAGTAAGCCGGTTACAAAACCTAATGATGATGCTATCGACTGGATGCAGCATCAAATGATATTTAACAGCCGTTCCTTACATTATGTATTCAACGAGCTTGAACAGCAGTATCAAATTAAACTGCGTGTGGCTCCGGGTGCAGACAGCTTACTAAACGAAACACTGAGCGGCCGCGTCCAACTCGATTCCGTCTGGCAGAGTCTCGATGACCTTGGTCTTGTGTTGGGCGGACATTTTGTCAAGACAGGCGATCGTACGTATCAGTTCACGTCTAAACATCCCTGAGAAACCGGATGAAAAATAGATATCTGTTATTTCTTTTACTCCTGATATGTGCCTGTGCAAAACCTCTCCGGGCGCAATACAGCTCTGCCGGACAGGTATCCCTTCGGTCTGTAATTCACACGATTGAATCACAGACCGATTATCGTTTTCTGTACCGGGATGCTCTTGTATCTGATGTCACTATACCATCACAGGCAAGCGTTCATGCCTACATCCCGAAACTTGACTCGTTGCTTGAGCACCACCAAATCGGAGTTAAGGTCGATCAGGATCGCAAGCAAATTTTCCTTTACCAGGAATCACGAAATACCCCTGTTAGAGAAAGTATGCTGAGCGGTCATGTGGTTGATGCTGAGACAGGCGCACGTCTGCCCTTTACCACTATTTCCTGGAAGGAAAACGGATCCGTAACAGGAACGAGTACTGATCAGAATGGGAATTTTATCATTCGAGAATCGACAAAATCAGCTGATGCAGCGAGAACTCTTTCAGTTTCATATATCGGGTATCAGAAACAAACGATCGACTGGTCTCCATCAAATACTCCCTCTGCTGACCTCACGATCCGTCTTCAGCCCAATGCTTATACGGGCAACGAGGTTATCATCACCGGGAACCAATTTTATCGCTCCTATCCTGATGAATTTTCAAAATTCCTACGACTCGGCACCTTTTCACCAGTAGGAGAAACGAGCACCATACGGGCGCTGCAGGAATTTCCTTCGGTTTCCTTAAACGCGGGACTCATAAACGGTTTACATGTACGGGGCAGCGACTCTGATGGCCTGAGAGTATCGCTTGACGGCGCCACGGTGTACGACCAAAGCCATCTCTTTGGCCTATTGGATGTGTTCAACAGCGATGTCATGCAGACTGTCGGATTTCACTACGATATTACACCCGCAGAATATGAAGGAGCGCTTGGCGGCACGTTGCAACTGCTGACCAGAACCGGCTCTCAGCAGAATTATTCGGCAACAACGGGTATGAGTAACACAAGCTACAAGGGAACCGTACAGGGACCATTATTCGATGGCAAGGGCAGTTTTTTGCTCTCCGGTCGCCAGTCATGGATGAACAGTTTGACCTGGTTCAATAATCCGGAATTGATAAGCTGGGGCTTAAATATTGACAGGCCAAGAAGTGACTTCCCTGATAATACCGAGACGTTAACATCAAAAGCTGTTTTCCCCGGGACACCGGATGCCTCCTTCTTTGATCTGCACGGTAAATTCCAGTACGAAACCAATAAGGGTACCCGATTTACCCTCAGCGGCTATGTTGGCGGTGATTTCACGAATCAGCCGGAGCAATATTATACAATCGCGGGTACCTCGAGAAGGCTGATTGAGCGATTTCGCCTCAAGGATGCTAACACGGCTAACAATTGGGGAAATGACATCCTGAGTTTTAAAGTGGATCAGCCATTGCCAAACAACGGGTTCAGCCACACAACCCTGGCGTACAGTTATTATCACAACTGGTATTCCAAGGATAATTTTCTGTATTTCTACAGAACCAAGACCGACCGGCTCCGGTTTTTCCAGAGTCCGTTCAGCAGTAAAAACCAGCTCACCGATTTTAAATTCGACCAATTGTTTGAAATAGCAGCCCCTTTTAACGGCTTATGGTCGACGGGACTCACCTATCACAACTACCAAATTCTTTATGAAGAAGCATCGATAAATTTCCCTGGTTACGGCAAGAATTTTACCAGC
>Ga0114931_10004375_pt1 | contig 17625 bp, 12 predicted proteins | sample 2SBtaG_FD_89579 | JGI IMG/M metagenome (GOLD analysis project Ga0114931, IMG submission 89579) | Deep subsurface microbial communities from Kolumbo volcano to uncover new lineages of life (NeLLi) - 2SBTROV14_V59a metaG | ecosystem: Environmental > Aquatic > Marine > Volcanic | place: Kolumbo...
ATAATCACGGTCCTGTTCAACCATGTCAGGCCTACCTCTAAGAATGACCATATTCTCGTCTGTCGTCAGCATGTAAACTTTTTTAGTCTCATCGGTTTCTGCCTGAAGTTCTTTTTCATTAGCCTGGTTATAACTACCACCAATATCAGAATGCACGCCTGGCAGGAAATACTCTTCCCCGCCCTTGCTTTTGGCGCTTTTTATATTGTGCAGAGGGAAATCCTTACGGTGTTCATCGGCGGCAGCCAGGTGTAGAACCTTTTTTGCGCGGGCAACTGCTTTTTGTTGCAACACATTGCTGGTGAACTTAAAATATTGGCTTCCATAGTAGGACAAAACGGTGTCATACAAACCCGCAAAGCACACTTCGACTACCTTTGGCGCTATGTCATATCCTCGATTTGATAATCGGGTGTGGATTGGTTTAAATTCGTATAATAACTCTCCCGTATATTGATTTACCCCTGCTATTCTACCATCAAACAAAACATGAATAGCGTATCGTGCAGTGGCTGCGCCACGGCTAAAACCAAATACATCTATGGTTAGTTTATTAATGTAGTGTTTTAAAGAATCAATTTTATCGCTATCAGTGATTAAATTAACCGCTCTTTTAATTCCTTCATCTGCCCTATCAGCCACACCTGATATTCCTCCACCCAGGGCATATCCCTTAAAGCTATCCCCTTCCAAATCAATTGTTCCCTGTCCCTCGATATAACTTTTCAAACAAACTTCATAGCCATCAGCCTTTTTCTGTAAATGTGGTTCCATGATGGCTATATTCGTCCGTCCATTGTCATAACTTGTTGGTTCATTTTCTTTCCTGAATTCTTTATAGACTTCACTATCTGATTCGCGCTCTCCGATATTGACACGATTATTTAGTGTGCCGTCATAAAATAACGCAATACGGACTGTAACAGGTTTTTTTTCCTCTTCAGGTTCAATTTCAATCGTAGCGGATGCACTGCCTTCTCCTGCTTCCATAATATTTACTCCCGAATATTTCTATATCACTGCTTGTAATTTCTCAACCACGATTGCACCTCGTTTGGCGGTGTCGGATGAACTGTAAACTAAATGTGCCTTTGCATTGGGATGGCTGTATAAATGTTCCGCTGCTAACCCAATTAATACTGGGCCAGTAGCAGCACCCAGATCACCAAAAATGTCCGCTGGGTGTTCAATTTTAACCTCATCTTGAAACGCAGACTTATTACGCATAGTCGCCACACCATACTCCTTGGCCCAGTGGTTTTCGCCATTCATACTGCTATAGATACTGTGAATATTGGGCTGTTCGTGATTCTTTAGGGCTTTTTTGAAGGCTTGATCCAGTCCGTCGCCACGATATGGCACCTCATTACCCAAATGGCCAGGTTCATCGGCGATGCCCGGTGGACTAAGGGCTATGATATGTCCATTACGGACCATTGCCAGCTGTGGATTGCGAGTCAGTAATAAAAAGCCTGCGGCTTCACCGGGGGCAAAACCTTCCATACTATCTTGTGCCAACACGCGATTCGCCTCACTGAGTGGACTAAGTCGCGAATAATCCTGATACGAGTCGCTACCGCCAATCATCATGAAATCGTTTGGTAATTCGTAAAGATAACGAAAGGCAAAGTCTATTGCTTCAATCCCCGCTGCGCGGCCGTTATATATACTACGGGAATATGTGGCACTCACCCAGGGTTTGCAATTCTGTTCCAGATTTTCTGTCAATGGGCTTAGACCATCAATGTCATCCTGCTCCTCGGGCATCGCCAACACTAACGGTATAGGTTGATTCGTAGTGCTTTGTGCACAGGCCTCTCTTATAGCAACAATAGCCATTTTGATGACACGATCATGGCGTTCGTTAAAACGATCACCTTCGTCAATTTCCGCATCGATATCCGAAAAAATACTATTAGGAATCGATGCCATGGTAATCGGCTGATCCTGCGCATTTAAGTAATCTGAGACTTTGTATCCACTGATCCCTGCATTAACTGACGCAGCCGTCATGGCTGCATTGGCCCCAACTGGAGTTATCATACCAATGCCGGCAACATAGACTTTCTGGTTATTACTCATGATGCCAGAATCCTTGCTCTTGTATTTGGTAACGGGGCATCATTTTCATTTAATGCCAGTTCCAGTGCAGCTGCATGCCGTTGACGCTGTGCACCATATACTAATTTCTCATTAAGAAACTCAGGTGTTGTCGGTCGGCCCATAAAATAGCGACGACCGACAACAAAATTCTGGCCATGATTACGCCAGATGGCTGCTACTTTTTCGGCATCGGGGTATGGGAGATTTTCATCCTCATCCAGTCCTACGTTGTCGTCCTCATCCCCATCATTAGGAATAATCGGGTAATTATCAGGTTCATCAACCACCAGATGATGTTTTTCGAAATCTACACCCGTTATATACGCAAAAGACTCGCCAGCCAGCTTCGCAAGAATGGGGTCCTGCATTTTACTGATCAGCCAGTTAATGGCATGAGGATCGCCAAGTACACCGGTTGCCTTGATGACGGCCCTAATCTGTCCATCATCTTTCGACAATTCTGATATCCACTCCCTGGCCTGCTCTACAGGCAGTACACGAAAAGCAAGCTGGATAGATTGTTCCTGATAAGGCCCATCATTAAACACAAGTGGTTTGAGATTTTGAACACTGGACCGCTGACCCAATAAGGCCGCCGACCAATTTGCCCAAAAGTTAATGATTTCATTATCATCATCCAGAGCGGCGTTAATCCAGGGCATACAATCCTGACGTCGCAACTCTCCAATCAAGCGCAAAGCTCGAGCGTAAAGTTTCTCGTGTTGCAGGCAATCGTCACGCTGTAAAATATCTGACAGTATTTCCCCTGGATTCTGGCGGCGAACCCTACAGGCAGCCAATCCTAAATATTTATGATTCATGTCTTTACCTTTCAGGAACCGCTCCGTCCAGGGATTTGCAATTCTATCTGGTAACCATCCCATTGCTGATATTAAACCAGGTATTGCAGAATCATTTTTCAACCCAGCTTCAACAGCCTTTTGAATTTTACTGATTTCGTGGCTTCGCATAGCGACCACCATCGACGTAAATACTTCACCAGCCTCCTCTAATTCAAGGGCCTCATCACAAACTTCCCAGCCAATATCCACAGATGTCATCAGCCCATCGATCTGAGCTTCAATGCGTTGTTCTAATTCAAGAATATCGCTGGCCTCATAATGTGGCTGATTTATCGTTACTGAACGTAAAACCCATAGAAAGGAGGCATCGTTTACATATTGCTCATAAATATCTCTATAAGCGTTCTGCATACTCAGGTAATTTGGAATGCTTAGATCAGCCATGCCTGGTATTTATCTCAACCTAATATATTCTTCTTGTTGTGCCACAATGGATCACCCAGACGACAGACATTTTTACCTTCAAACTTTACGTCAAAGGAATACATCATAAACTCACACTCGTCTTTAATTGAGCCACTAATAATTCCCTTGTGCGTACCCGGCTCATCACCTGTGCTTTTGGAATACTTAGCACCTTTTACCATAGGCATTTTTCCATCGGTCTTAACTGATTTCGGTCCCTTGCTGGTGTCCAAAGACTGGCCAATATTTGGATATGGAATTGGCACGATGGGTTTACCAACCTTTGTGAGGCATACATCAGGAAAAACAATACTCTTACCGCCGCTTCCTTTATGCGATATACCGCGCCCATTTGAATGTGTTGTCTGTCCCATAGTTCTATATCCTGATATACCTTTATCCACTTCACTTAATGTGACATGCTAATTTTCACATCGCTAATTTTCAGCACCTTTTTATCGCACTGAACCGCTGCACGCCAAACCATACTGAGTTTTAATTGATTCGGTTCAATAATAAGCGTTTCCAGATTAAATTTTGGTTGCACCAATTCACCAGAAACGGTCACGTCAGAATTTAAGTTTACATTTGGGACGTTAAATTTCATTGTACCGTTAGGGTGCATATTTGTTATCTCGACCGATTCCCCCCCCCTAAGATAACCAGGATAAACGAGGTCAGGATGTGCCATGCTAAAAAATCGTTTATCAAAATCAGTCGGTAAATATGGTGCACGTTGCGTTTGCCAAGCTTCGTCATAAGTACCGGCATATGTCGAACGAGGTAACCAGTGCGGCGCACAAACTCCGAAACATGCTGGTTTAGGTTGTTGGTTTGGGTCGGCAATAAGGTCGTTGGGATCTTCCAGATTAGGTAATGGTACTCCGTTCATGTCACTTGCTTTACGATTACCTGCAAACCCATGTCCAACGGGATTACGTTCCTCTACCGAATCGACCTGTCCATCGACAATATGCACCCCACCGTAGGCTTTCTCATAAACCATCGCCATTGTTCTGAATGGTTGCGGTGGTGTAATTCGACCGTTTTGCCATTACCGATCACCAAATACACGAACAGTTTTATGAACCTGCCCTAGTGACAAGCTGACATCCATTTGGCGAACATCTTTACCATTGGGGGCAAAGGCATGACCAAGCATAATGATGTCACTACATGGTTTACCCGTATGATAATCAGAGGCATACTTAATGCTTGATTTACCCGGCTCTGTCCAGTATTCATCTGCCTCAACGGGTTGCAACTGCACATCGGACAGGGTCCAATCCTTACCAATATTGAAAGTTGCTCTGACTAATATATAGAGGGTGTCAATGGCCTCTTCATTAGCAAAAAGAGCCATATTGGCGGCAAAGGGTGTGTTGTTTTGAAGCTGTAACATGTTCGATACCTGTACAGTTACCTGGCCTAGTTAACCTGTACTGAACCACCCAAAATACGATTGACACCCGTCGAACGATTTAACAAGTATTTGCCGCGTATCATAATCTTGCCTGCTTTAGTCAGGGTTATACTGGATTCACCGCATTTAAGCACTATCTGTTCTTTTGCTTCGAAAACAATTTTATTTCCATCTAACAATACGTCATCAACTTTTAAGTCGGTTTCCAGCTCAACGTCACTTTTGTTTTCAGATTGTGAGTGTTCATAATTTTCCAGCATGTCCTGTAATGGACTATGAATCATGCCCATAATCACAGGATTATTTATATCCCCGTTGGCAAACAAAAGAGCAACCTGTCTACCGATGTGAGATGGAGTAAGGCTGAGAGTTGTCATTGCTTTACGTGGCAATGTCGATTTGTTGTCTGAGAACGCCACAAGAGGGTGTCCCTGCGGACCTATTTCTACCAGGGTACCGATGATAATTTCACCAGGCGCAACGCTAGAAAGCGATGAAGGAGCTTCTGTTTCTGTTTGGATTGTATCTGGCTCGTTGTATTTCACGGTAGGCCATAATTAGTTAGTGATAACTTTGCTTCCCTTAATCACCACATTGCCTGAGCCTTTAATATTGATCGTCTTACCGCTCATGGTGATATCTCCATTACTTTTCATAACAATTTTCGCTGAACCTGTTTGAATTGTTATTTTGTCATCAGCATCCATTGTGATCGATTTTGCATGTAGACTGTAATCTTTTGTAACATCTTCCAGGTATTTTCCTGTTACTGATTCTTTTAGATCCTTATCAACATGAATCGTCATGTTGGCATTAACGTTTTCTTTATGATCGTTGCCTACATCAATAGTTTTATTGTTTTTTATTGTTTCAGTCTGATTATTATTAACAGTTTTATTACGATCATTTTCTATCGTCGAGTTTTCATCGTGCTTAATGGTCTTAGTACGATCACGGTCGACTGTTAATGTCTCATCGTTTTCCACCATGGTATCCATGTTCTTTTCAGCATGGACATAGACCTGCTCAGAACCTTTTTTATCTTCAAAACGTAGTTCATTATAGTTTGCTGCTGTTCCACTTTTAGTAGAATGTGTTTTGATTCCACTTTGCGTCTTTGAACTGTATGGTGGCTTATTAGTTCCATTATAAACAGTACCGCTTACAATTGGCCTATCTGGGTCTCCATCCAGAAATGTAACAATAACTTCATGGCCGATCCTTGGTATAAATGATGAACCCCAGCCATTACCTGCCCAGGTTTGCATCACCCTTAGGAAACAGGAGCTATTTTCATCCTTTTTCCCTTCACGATCCCAAATGAACTGGACTTTTATTCGACCATACTCATCAATATAAATTTCTTCTCCCTTGGGCCCAGTGACCACAGCTGGCTGAGGTCCTTTCATTACCGGTCTCTGGTAGATCTGGACAGGACGGTAATGCACATCAGACGGGATACATGTAAACTGGTTTGTGTAATCCGATTCGCCCCCATCTCCTGTGAAGTAGCTCGAATCATGGGCACGGTGGTGAACACTCAGTAGTATATAACCACCCTGCTCTCTTTTGTCATAGTGCTTCTTAAGTTTAAACAAGCCGCCGGAATAAAACGTGCTGCAATTACTCGAGCCGTTAATCGTATTCATCTGGGCTTCTTCAGCGTCCATACGGACTTTGACAAGATCTGTCCCTGAACTAAAATCATAAAGGCCAGGATAATCGTAATGTTTAAATTTATTATTTTGTGCAAATTTGCTTTTCGATTTTGTCTCAGCAATCAAACTTTTCTTTGGCTCTTTAAAATTATAATCATTTAAAGTCCACACCCCTTTCCTGAACTCATGATTATTCTCCCAGCTTACAATTTGAGAATCCGGAGTCGAGCCTTTTGAATACACTAAGTTAGTTTCTGGGCATTCATCATAAGCATTGGACTTGTCTACTATTATTAATTTATGTTTTTCCTGTTCATGCTTAAAATAATAGGCATAACCTTCTTCTTCTAACAATCTTGATACAAATTGCAGATCACTCTCACCATATTGAACACAATATTCACGTGGCTTCCCGCCAGATGTCTTAAATTCAAAATCATTAAACCCTAATTCTCTGAATATCTTACTTATAATGTCTTCAGTATTTTCATATTGGAAAATTCGTCGACTTTCGGTTTTTGATAAAAACCACAACCACGGCACCATGGTAAGTCTATATTCACGGAAATTTTTTGATTTTGCCTCACCATAAGAAAATTGTTGAACAAATCCATTGAACACTCGATTGTGCTCATTCTGGATTTTTACAGTAATTCGCTTACCAACAAGTTCCTGGGGTTCAAGCTTTTCGAGTTTTTTGTCAGAGAAATTGACAAGTACAGTCAGCTGGAAATGAAAAAGTGATGAAATATGCTCAGCACCTTCGAAGGACGTAAGCAAAAGCTTATCCTTACCCAACGGTGTATAAACAGCAATCAGTCGGCTGTTTTGAGTAAAATCACTCATTTAACTTAGGCTCCCTACATTAGACTATCTGACAAGCGTACCCAAAAACTCTGGGAATTCGAACAAGTATGCAGATAAAACCTATAACAATACTGCTCAATAGATGAGCAGTATTGCTATGAAACGGTTTTTATAATGGGACAGCTTTCGCTAAATCGTAACCAGCGCGTTGTGGATTGCCGGTTTTGTTGGTTGCATCATGGTCTTTATAGTTAATCTCACACTTTGAGAAGCTCAGTGAGATATTTTCAATAGGTTCTGCATCACCATCAGCAGAAATGCTGTATCCGCTTACAAGGCAGTCGTGAAGAGTATACTCCATGAATTCTTCGACTTTATCGCTGCCTGTGCGAACAAATTTAAGCGTAGCCTTTTTACCTGATGAGCCTGAAACTGCTTCTTTAAAGAGCGCTGCGACAGAATTGTCTGCTTCTTTAGTTAAATTCACTTCGGTAATCGTTGGTTTACCGACTTCACGATTAGCCATTTTACCCGCTTCCATTGTAATAGGACGCGCTACACCAAAATGCACAGAACTGACTTTTACGCAGTCCTCAAAGCCTTCAGCAGTAACGTTTCCCTTTACTCCATCATAATCAAGATATATCGCCATTTTTATTTCCTCTTCCTTGCCTGTTTTACAACTAAAAAATACCCATAAATGCGCTTACGACTATAAGGTAAATATGGGTTCTAATCAACTTAAATATCACTAATAACTGTTTAACATTCAATAAGTTACCATTAATAATTCAATGAAATATTGTGGGTAGAATGATATCCATCAATACAGAAATCTGGTCGATTATAGTATAAAAACACCCACATCCTTGCTCATTATTATGTGAATATCACCAAAAACACCATACATCACACAATATAAGGTTCTCCCTGAATGTTAAGGATTCCCGACCTAATAACTGTACTGAAAATCGAATACGATTCTCATACTGTCTGACTTAGGTACCTGATCAGTATTTGTCAATTTTTCAAATACTGGAAATCCAAACAGAAGGTTTCCACTAAAGCTGGAACCATGGGAAAACTGCAATCCAAGACCTACATCGGCTAGTTGCCCTTTACCATTCTTCTCAGTATCTATAAGAGAATATTGGATACCGTAACCATAATCAATAAATACAAAAGGCTTAACTAGATTTTTTACATTAACAGAAGCAATTTCAATATCAAACAAATCTGGGCTGTTAAACACCCAGTCTGCGCCTAAAGATATCGCATCATCTGCAGTAAATAAACTTGGTGAGAATCCTCTATTACGTGTTGGGCCAGCCAATGAAAACCTGGCAATTGAAGAGAGATTGGTACCTGAATATTGAGCACTGGTACGAAATATAAATCGAGAATCACTGTCTGTAAATGGCACTTTAACAAAAGTTAATAAAGTGTAATCTGCATTCAAAATATTGTATTTTTCTTTTTGGCCAACATCTGCGCCAAATACAAAAGTACCGTTTGTGTATTTAATGTTTCCCTGATGCAATCTCTTGTTCGCATCATCTAGAAAATCATAGTTATATTGAAGTGATATATGGTTTAACTCCTCATCGAGCGCATTATTGATATCGGGTAGATTACCTATTTGTAAATCTGATTTTATATTTTCAAAACGTAATTCATAATTACTATTCTTTGTACGGCCTCGTTCACGAACATATCGACCACTGATGCTAACAACATTAACTTTACCATTTAAATCAATATTTGCCGCAACCTTTGATTGGTCTACAACAAATTGATTTTTCGATGCAGTAATTCCTAATCGCATGCGTGGACTAAAAAAATTACTTTCAAAAGCTAATTGCCAATAGGTTGTATTACGTGGGACTACTGCCTGTAAAACACTAGCTTTAAAATAGTCAGCAATGCCGATGAGATTGTTTATCTGATAATCACCATAAAGGCGATACAATCCCGATTCTTTAGTTCCATGATTATCTATTCTAATATTGACATCCTGGCGTTTTTCTTCTTTAACGTTAATATTTAATCGAGTATCCCCTACCTGATGGCCTGGCTCAAAATAACCATCGACACTAATTCCTGGAAAATCATTAATTAATAATAGATTTTCCTCAACCCGTTTATTGGTAACGGGTTTAGATATTAGATCATCGAAAACAGAAATTAATAAATCATCTTTATATTGCTGATTACCATTAACCTTTACCTCACCCAGCATTCCCAATAACAGCGTAAGATTTACAATTCCGTCCCTTACTCGTTGTTTTGGAATATAGGCCTTGGCTAGGATAAAGCCTCTTTTTCTATAAAAACTGGTAATTTTATTTGCTACGGTTTCTATTTGACCCAGGGTAACGCCTCTTTTCCCGCGTTGTTCCCTTATCAACCAAACCAGCTTTTGTACATCAGGCGGGGTAACATGCCGATCAAGTGTCTCATCTTCTATATCAACGAGTAGATCCGACAAATCACTTAATTCTTCAATAGTATAACCAGATTCCAGCAGCTTACCTTCACCCATAATGTCAAAGCGAAGACTATCGACAAGTTCAGATAAGGCTTTACGGGTTATGCCCAGCTCCGGATATTCAACCAAACCCTGTATTCTGAATTCTGACACAGCAAGACGTGGTCCAGCAGTAGGATCCGGTGAACGATCACGTACCGGTGGCACATCCATATCTCGGAGTAATGTTTTTTCTTTAGCATCTTTAGACTGCTCTATGTCTGGCATCTCCAGAAACCCTGCATAAGAGGAAGTACTATAAATACATGCTATAAACAAAATTAAAGTGCTGATTTTATAAATGGTAAATTTTTTCATTTCTGCCCCGATCAACGGGATACACCTTGTATATTTTCGAAAATTCAGAAAAGTAAATTGTTCATATAGAATATGTAAGCCTGAAACACTAAGCTCAGCTTTATCAATCAAGTTATTGTTGAATACCACAGCATTTTGTATGGAATAAAAAAGGTGTTTTCATAGACGTTTAGAAGCTAGTTATTTCTTTTAAAGCTAATCATACAACCCCGATAAAATATCGTCCTTTTCAATAAGTAATACTTGATCCTTTTTACCATCACCCTCATTCCCTGCCTTTATGTCACTCGGTAATTTATTGAACAAGCAGGAAGCAAAAGCTTTTAGATTTTAAGCTATTTCTCGACTTGTAATCTGAGTAACCCTCAAACCTTTTTCGGCTACAGATACTATTTCAACATAAGGGTAATAAAACCCGCTAAATTGTCCCTCATTTTACAAATCATTAGTGATGGGCTCATACGCACCTTTTTCTAAAAAAGATAATGTATACGTCTTTATTTTCAGAAATATTAACTAAATAATTATCTATATCAATCACTGCTGTCCCGTTAACTTTATATTCGTCATTCCGGCCCTGGCCTTCGCCAGGACAGGTTGCGGCCGGAATCTAGAATATCGTTGAAGTCACTGGGTTATTCGCTGCGCTCACCCTTCGGGCCGCCTTTGGCATTCAACGCGCTACGCGCTACGCGCTTATGTTCCGGCCTCGGTTTTAGCTTCCTGCGTCACTCTACCTCCTCCATCCCTGGAGTCGTTCGCCGGAATACCCAAAATGCTTCGCGGGGCAGACTCTGACGCGGGGGTATTATGGGTTTTCATGTCTCTAAATACCTCAAAGGTGTTAAATAGCCAGACGTTTAGCACGCTAAACTGCGACTCATCTCAAGTTAACGGGACAGCAGGGTATATCAATAGATGATTTTATTTTTTGCATACTGTAAATACAATCCCATATTTTCAAATAATGCCCAGATATGGCTGTATCCGTGCGAAAAATGTTTGTTGAATTCATCGAATAAATTGTGACTCGATAATTTCATAGGTACCTTTTTTTATTTTAATCTCAAATCCAGGCACTCCATTTGGCGAGCCTCTAAGCCCTGGCTCTGAAACTCTAGAACTAAAATTAATAATGCGATAAGTGTCAGTCTCGCCAATCGTCACAATGTAATTTTCCCACTTTACATTTAATTTTTTCTCGAATTCACTGCACGCTATTTCTATAAACTTAGCCGTGACACCACTAAGCTCATTTTTATCATTACTATATGCATTCATATGAACACCACTGATTGTTAAGATTAATAATTGAGCCAAATAATATTTATTAATTTTCATTGCTACAATAAACTCTTCATGCCAGTTACTGGATCATACACCTTAAATTGCCCACTTGGAGTTCCTAAATATCCTTTATACCCAGCAGTACCCTTACTATCTGCTTTAATACCTCTTATGTCCTCTGGTGAAAAATTGTCGCTGTTAAAATTATCTTTAAGAGGATCACTTGTGCGAATTGCTGCTCCGGTATTCCGATCTACGACTGAATAATCTGCATGCGTATAGTAATCACCCACTAATTCCGCACCTTCAGGAACAGGTTCACTGAACGGATTTACTCCCTGGTCAGTCCCTTTTATCGGGCCCGTATACCCATATTCTTCTGTTTCTTTAATACGGTATATTATGCCCCCATATTCCAGGTTATCCTTAATTGACTGTGGATTTGCCTTGTCAAGAGCAGCTTTTGCAGCAGTATCTTGTTCTTTATATGTTGTTGATGTACTTTTTCTGCTCTTTTGAGAACTCCCCCCTTCCTCATGCGGCCCTAAACTGGTCGGTTTATTCCCAGCCCCTTGTGCAGGCATATCTTCGGTGCTTTCTTTCTGCCGAGGTGTGACGCCATGTTGGTGAACTAGCATCACCAATTTTTTATCCAGTAAATCCTGAGCCAAGGCTGCTATTTGTTTGTCCTCGTTCTGACTCCCGTTTATGTTTCCTGTGTCCATCGCTTGAACCAGAGTGTTCGGTTGGACATCAACCATGTTCAGACCAGTCAGCAAACTTTTCGCCTGATTTATGCTTGAGAACGTTTTGATATTCGCGGTCGGTTTTACCAGCAATACACTGGCCGGTACCAGTTGATAATGTTGCCCTTTCTCGGCCGGAATGGAAGGAAAAGAAGGTTTGCTTGAAGACATGCCCGGTCGTTTATCTAAATGCTTGACCGGGTAGAACTTGAAAACTCCCTGGATGAGTAACCGGCTTACCTGGGCTTCCATCGAAGTCGGACGGGCATAACCACTAAGTGCGCCAGGATTAAAACGAGCCAGTAACGAAGACCAAAAATCGACAGGCACACGCAGGTGTCGGACAAATTGCGCTGTATTCACGGGGTCCCGAAAGTCCTTTGGCTCAATCGCAAGACGCACTGGCTCATCATTCGGGGTATGCAGCCGGTAATGGTGACTGAAAATGTCTTGCAGTATAATAGTATGTTGCATAACCGTCCTTGTTCGGTGTATCCGATAATAAACCACCCCGCAGCAAGCTAGCGGGTTATTATCATCATCTCGTCACACCCGCGAACGCCTACAGGGATGTAGGCGGTAGAGCGACGCAGGAAGCCAAAGCCGAGGCCGGTATCCAGAGGTTTCGCCAAAAGTAGGCGTCCTTAAGCGACCTCTGGATTCTGACCGCAGCCTGTCCCGGCGAAGGCCGGGACCAGAATGACGACATTCGCAGCACCACCAAAAGTCGGCACCCTGAGGCGACAGTAGGTGCTTGAGGCAAGCTGCGGGGAATTAAACCCGTAGTGATTAAATCACGATTGCTTTTTTACTGCGCCTGTACTGGTTGTCAATTCAAAACCAGCGGTATTTACTGCCTGTGAAAAAATATCATGGTTTTTGCTTGCTGATAGTGAGACACGTACACCCAACATGCTGCTAGAAATATCACCTTTTCCTATTTCTATTAGACTCTATTGTACTAAAGCCTTTCTTTTTTTCCGTTTCTTTTCATCATCATTATCTTCTTCGTCATCATAACGTTGATCTGCTGGGAGAAGAATTGCAACATCACCATAATTATAATTTCTAACTTCTGTGAAAATTGCAGGATCAATTTCACCTAGAGATTCCAACTCAATCAATTGCTGGCCCGATAGACCCGTTATTCCGTTTATAACCAACAGTGCAAAATCCGCACTGGTGGTTACATTAATAGGTCTGTTTCCAATATATGAAACGGCACCTTGGCTTGCAAAGAGTGTGAATTGGTTGTTTATTCTCAACCGAATTGGCCTTGATTGTGTACCAAATTCGTAAACATTATTAACGAACAGGTTTTCTGCTGTAATATCCGCCTCTCCAAAACCAAAACCGGTTGTAGAAACGTTGCTCAAATTTCCATTTAAAATCGCTACACTACCCCCATAAGGTGAATCACTGATATTTCCACCATAATTCGCATCTATTGCACCTTCTCCTGGCGTAATAACGTCTAAGATAATATCGCCTGAATTACCAAATATAATATCCCCGTAATTACGCATATCATTAACTGTAACATCGCCAGTATTACTAATATTTACGACTCCCGAGGTCATTGTTGGGCCGTCGGCTGACTGGTTAATTACACTTAAGGTAGAAGTTTCCATGTTAATAGATCCAGATGAATCTAGATTACCGAATCCATTCGCACCTGAATAATTGATGCCGCCTCCTCCAATTCCCGAAGCGGCTGCAAGCGTTATGGAATTCGCTGTTAAATTGCTACCGGCATCAACAATGGCGCCTTCATTGGCATCAAGGTTAATTGTATCGGCGTTAATACTACCCAACGCCATGTTACCGATAGAAGAATCATTTGCAGCTAATCCTATATTTGAATTCACCGTAAATGATCCACCAATGGTGGCATTAGTAATGGTGATGCCATCTGTTTCATTAATAGTGGCATCTCCATTAACCGCGCTTAAACTCACCTCATCAAAATTATTACTTACATCATCTAATAAGATACTCCCATTGGTACTGGTCAGTTCAGCTATTCCTATCCCTAATTTTGAAAATCAATGACACCAGAATCAGTAATCTCACCGGCGGAGCTTACCGTTAGATTTTGCGCTGTCACATCGGCTAAATCTGTCGCTACTGTATTATTGACACCTATTGAAATACCACTCAAAGATATTGCGTTCGTGATTTGGTTATCACCCGTTAGACCAATATTATTTCCCGCCCTCAGGGACATTGGTGCAGATGAAACAACATTACCAGCGAAGGTAATATCATTATTTGCGGCTGTCAGATTAGTCGTGCCTAAGAATGTGTTATTACCATTAAAGGCAATGTTATCGACCGCATTGAATGTCGTGGCCCCACCAAACTGATTCTGTCCGGATAAACTAATGTTGGCTGCCGCGTTAAGGGTCAACGCACCACTGGTTATCAAATCAGCAGCACTGGATATTGATCCCGATGCTGTTGATACATCAATGCTTCCGGATGTATTGGTAATTTCAGTAAGGTTAATGCCATTCTGGGACATACTGTCTTGCTCATTGATAAAAATTGAGCCCGTGTGATTAATTATCGAAAGTTCATTTACATCAGTAGTTAGCCGATCAGCATTGGTTCCCGCCTGCGTTACCCCATCCAGAATCAGACCACTGGCCGTAATTGTTGGTGTTCCCGTCTGGCTCACCACATCGGCAGTAATCGCAAGGTCACCTACTAATGTAATATCGCCCGTAAGTTCGAAATCACTTCCATCCATTGCAAGAACGGTAATATTATTTTTACCGCTGGTGGTGTAGTTTACGTCGATCATACCCGTGTTTGTACCAAAGGTATTACCAAAGGTATTATTGTCCAGTTTTATAAGATCAGAACTACCAGAGCTATTTATCGTCAGATTAGTCGACTGTATATTGTCATTTACCGTTTCCGTCTCTCGATAATTGACATCAAAGGTGACACCGCCATCGCTGTAGGATAACTGGTCATATGTATTTGCCCCAGAAACGTATGCCGGATTGTAATTTTCACTATAGATATCTTGCGTGCCGGTTACCGTAACCAGATCATTCCCACCTGCGCCACCGAAAAAGTTAATTTGTCCAGACAAGGTCCTTGTCAGGTTATTTAAATCAACCGAGAGTGTGTCATTACTACCTGCACCATAAACAGCATCTGATACAGAGCCATTATCAATAATATGAAAATTATCTACACCAGATCCACCATTGATTGTTGAAAAACCGGAAAATGCCAGATTCTCACCAGCATCATCGCTCACATTCCCTGAATTAAATCCGTTAATCGTCCAGTCTGTTTTAACGCCAGATTGTGCATTAATAGTACCCACGCCATTCTGAGCGGTCACTCCTTCGAAACCACCAATACTGGTACCGACTGTAATATTCACAACAGAACTGGTATCAACAATATAATCAGTGCCATCACCACCAATCATCGAACCTACGCTACCACCCGAATTAGTAAACGTATCATCGCCGGTATTACCATCCACCGTATTGGCTGAACCACCAGTAATTGTGAAGAAATCATTACCAGCACCCATGTCAATCGAATTGATAGAACCACCAGCTACAACAGTAAATTGATCTACGGCTGAACCGCCGTATAAATATTTAAAGTTTGAAAAGGATGTGGTCGCGCCATTAAACGTTACAGATCCACTGTTATTACCGTTTATTGTCCAGATGTAATCCACTGATTCAGCGGGATTAACTACACTGTCACCATATAAACTATTACTGTATGAGCGATTGGCATTTATCGCTTCAAGTTGAAAAACATTGATGTTCCCATTCACAACATTTCCAATTTCTACCACCTTATCACCCGTAGTAGAAATATTTAACGTGTCGTTTCCGCCGGCACCATTAATCAACCCATCAATGTTCCCATTTGGAGCAATTAACTCAAAGATATCATTGACACTTCCACCGGTAAGGTTTTCAAAATTATTGAACGCAGTCGAAGTAGAGCCATCAGATACGGCACCGCTGTTATTACCGCTGATATCCCAGGTGTTTGTGCTATTTGAAATGCTGTCTGCTATTAGCGTTGTGTCGTTTGCACCAGAATTATCGGTAATGGTGTCAAGCTGAAATACATTTAAATTAGAGGTGACACGATCTCCAATTTCAACAGTTGTGATCCCCGCCGCCGCATTAATAATTAATGAATCAGCGGTACCACCACCGCCTGATATTAGCCCGCTAACCTTGCCTGAAAGAACAATATTATCATCTCCCAGACCCCCATTAACTGAAGTGACAACGCCTGAACTATTGATAGTAATAGCATCCCCACCATTGTCGCCATTTAACGTCGTCACAGTGCCATCGATTGTTATTTGATCCTGACCATCTCCTCCGCTGAGGGTTGCCACATTACCCGAACCATTCACATTAATTGTATCGTTGCCAATATCACCATTGAGCGTGGTAACTGCACCGTTTACATTGAATACATCTGCCCCATCACCACCATTGATACTGGTAACAGAGCCTGATGCCGTAACTGTCATATCATCTACACTGCTTCCGCCGAATAGATTGGTGAAATGACTAAAGCTTGTATTGGTAGTGCCATCATCCACAGAGCCACTTTGATTTCCATCAACGTTCCATGTGTTTGTAGTATTATCCGCTATTAGAGTATTCGTCGTTCCAGCATTGGCAATAATATCTTCAACTTGATAGACATTAATATTGCCACTAACCCGGTTTCCGAGTTCTATGGTGCTGTCTCCAAGGGCGGTTATCGTCAGGCTGTCAGCCGTACCGCCTTCCCCATCAATCACACCACTTACCGTGCCAGACAATGTAATAACATCATCATTACCACCTGCACTAATCGAACTAGTACTACCACTGACACTGATGGTATCAACACCAGCACCTGTCGTAATTCCGCCCGTCACATTACCGGAGACCACTACATTATTGGTGCCATCCCCTGCAGATAGTGAAGAGGCTGTACCTGAAACATTAATCGTGTCATTTCCGGTACCCGTTGTGACTATCGTCGAAGTTCCTGTTACCCCGATAATATTGGCTCCATCGCCAGCATCAATGGATGTAGCCGTACCGAAGATGTTAATGGTGTCGTTACCCGTACCCGCCAGGATTGCACCACTGACGCTGCCCGCTGCGTTTATTGAAATATTATTTATACCATTAGCAGCATCAATGCTGGTCAACGCCGCGTTCACTGTAAAGATATCGTCGAGTGTGCCGCCTACCAGATTGGCAAAGTTTGTGAATGTTACCGCATCCACAGTACCGGAATTATCCGTATTCACCGACCAACTGCTTCCAGTATTAATCAAACCTCTCAGTGTATTCCCCGTCGCACCATTCGTCGCATTAATCGTTTCAACACCTGTAACGGTATAGTCCTCAGTCCCCACTTCCGCACTTGCCAACTGAACGTCCTGATTACCAGTTGCTGCTACATTCAGAACATCTACACCTGCACC
>Ga0114931_10004376_pt1 | contig 17621 bp, 13 predicted proteins | sample 2SBtaG_FD_89579 | JGI IMG/M metagenome (GOLD analysis project Ga0114931, IMG submission 89579) | Deep subsurface microbial communities from Kolumbo volcano to uncover new lineages of life (NeLLi) - 2SBTROV14_V59a metaG | ecosystem: Environmental > Aquatic > Marine > Volcanic | place: Kolumbo...
AAAATCACCCTGATCTTTCTTACGGTCTTGATACCTGCTTACCAACCATGCGATAACTCCACCAACCATCGTCGCGCAATCGAGTTCAAAAGGAAGATAAATACCTACTGCAACAGCCAGAACCGGCATTCGGAATGATGATCCTCTATTTTTAAGCATCTGATCGACGGCGATGACAGCCCCTCCAATTCCAATTCCGGTCCAGATCATATCCCAGGGCAGGTTTCCGCCGAAAACGCCCTGTGCTACGCTTGCCATCAAGGTTGCCTGCGGCGCGGTGAGCGCGTCCGGATGGGCAGGTGTTTTGGGACCAAATCCGTAAGCTGTATGAAGAAGTGAAAGAATCGGAGCCATCACAAAGGCCGATGCAACAACACCAACAATAAGCATGATCTGCTGATTCATAGGCGTGGCACCAAGCACATATCCGGCTTTGAGATCGTGCAAGTTATCAGCGGCAATGGAGGCGGCACAACAAACAACCGCACCGATTAGAATCGCTGAAGCTGGTCCCCGGGTGACATCGTTACCCATCAGCACCAACAAAATCAGGGCAGATGATAAAATGGTTGCAATTGTGATTCCAGAAATTGGATTGTTTGAGCTCCCAACCAATCCTGACATGTAACCGGCAACAGCGGAGAAAAGAAACCCAGCCAGGATCATCAGAACTGCCATTGTTAGTGAAATTCCCGGTGTTCTGATCTCGGATAAATAAATGATGAAAATTGGTACGACCAGTATCGCAATCCCCATCAGAACCCAAGACATCGGCGTGTCGTATTCCGTACGTATTTTGTTTACAGCGACGGAACCTCTTTCCTTAAATGCTTTGAACCCCTCCGTGAAGGCTGTTGTGATAGAAGAACGAAGATCGATCAATGCCCATATACCACCGATCACCATAGCGCCAACTCCGATATACCTGATCTGGTCCGACCAAATCTGGTATCCTACATCTACCGCGCTATTGCCATTTGCAGCTACTCCGTGCGTGGCAACATAAGCCGGTATAGCAATCCACCAGCTGAATACGCCGCCGGCAAAAACCAGCACCGCAATATTCAACCCCACTATGTAACCAACAGCAGCAAGGGCAGGTGAAACGTCTACACCAAAATAGAGATAACCCCGGGCTCCAAGCAGTTTGGCTTTTTCAAAGACACCATTCCACAGGTTCATTCCCTGTTCGCAAAATTTCATCACTCCGCCGATGAGAGCTGCCCAAACAAGGTATTTGACGTCAGAACTGCTCTGTTCGCCCGATTTTAAAACTTCAGCGGTTGCTATTCCTTCGGGATATTTCAGTTTTTGATGTACAATCAATGCGTTACGCAGAGGAATTGTAAACAAAACCCCCAACACGCCACCACAAAGAGCAATCAGGGTTACTTCCCAATACTTGAAATGGTCCCAATACCCCATAATCGCCAGTGCAGGAAATGTAAAAACGACACCGGCTGCGAGTGATTCTCCCGCTGAGGCAGCCGTTTGGACGATATTGTTTTCGAGAATATTCGACTCCCGGAAAAGTCTTAAGACAGCCATTGAGATAACAGCAGCAGGAATAGATGCCGAGACAGTCATACCTGCAAAAAGTCCGAGATAGGCGTTGGCACCTGCAAGCAAAATAGCCAGGATGATTCCGAGAATTATAGCTTTTACGGTAATCTCCGGTAATTTGACGTCTGCAGATATATACGGTTTATCGCTAACAGGTTGTCTATTCACATTGCTCCTTGTTGTATCAGGTACTCAGATCGATCATCTAAAATAACAGAAATTACAAGACAGCAAATGAATTACAAACCAAAACGGTTAAGAATGAATTCTGAATGTAGATCTGCCGTTTAATGACTACCTTTCAATCACTGTGAAACCAAGTAATCATCATGGCTAAAACTTTCTTATTCCTCGGGGCAATCAATGCCTTTCTCTCTGTTGCTTTAGGAGCTTTCGGAGCTCATGCACTTCGTGGACGCATCACTCCGGACATGCTCGATATTTACCACACCGGCGTACAGTACCAGATTTTCCATGCCCTTGGATTAATACTTATTGGAATACTGGCTATTCATTTCCCCAATTCGGGATTACTCCGGTGGTCCGGCTGGCTTATGTTTTTCGGCATCGTAATTTTCTCGGGGAGTTTATACATTCTGGCAATAACCGGGATCACCTGGCTGGGTGCCATCACCCCGATTGGTGGAACAGCCTTTCTGTTTTCATGGCTTCTTCTTGCTATTATGGCTTTAAAAACGGTTAGCTGATAACCAATACGGGAAGCAAAAGTTTCCCATAAGACTAAGACAAAGACTACAGAGAAGCTTTTCGATAGCGATATTTGATATTATTATTCTTAGCCCATCTTCTCTGAAGACACTTCTCGCCAACACAAAAAAATATTCCTGAGAGCCATCAAATTCTGCAAGTTTTCAGAAGATCTGCTGTCAAAATAAATGTTAGATCAACGACGCATGATCGTGCATGAAATCACGTAATCTACCCTAAATGAAAGTATTGAAATATCCGGGTATTCTCTTTTTCGTGTTTGTTTTATCAGAGATGCACGCCTGACACAGTCCCGCCCAAATCATCAACATGGCAATATGGGCAGGCTGATGTTTGGAATAATTTCGTCGGAGTGAGTACCACGGATGATTCCGATTCAAACAACTATTAATTGCAACATCCAATGAAAACCATAAAAACACTTGGGCTGTTCGTTTTCCTGTGCCTGATGGTAAGCCCCCTCTTTGCACAACGCAGATTCAATCCTGAGGAAATGGCAAAACGCCAAAGCTCATACATCATCGATAACATATCATCGCTTACGGCTCAACAAAAAGATTCCGTTCAGGTAATATTTAACCGATCGGCCAAAGTTATGTCGGCGATTTTCAGTAATAATTCCGGTGACCGTCAGGCCATCCGAGAAAAAATGCAACAACTTCGTTCTGACCGTGACAAAGAACTCCAGGCTACACTGACAAAAGATCAGTTCAAACAATACCAGGAGCTCATTGAAAAGGCCAGGAACTCGCGAAGACAACGTAATTAAATGAGGGAGAATAGCTACGGACTATAGTAAGATCGGGTCGGTATAACAGTCCCGGCCCTATCCCACTAATTGAGTCCGTCCACCTTTTCAGACATCTGTTTTATCTCATATCTCGTATAAATGAATTCTCAAAGAAAAGCTGCTTATCTGTTTTTATTGATGCTCCCTATGCTTTTTGCTTCTGCTCAGGCTCAAAACATAACGGCATCGGGCGTTGTCCTCGACAGCAGCGACCATTCTCCTTTAGTTGGTGCTAACATCATTCTCAGGAACATCGCAGATACTACAGACATGGCTTACGGTACTACGGATGCTGATGGGAAATTCCGGATAGATCACTTGCAGGCGCGGCAATATCACCTGACAATCAGTTACATCGGCTATCGCAAGTATCACAAAATTGTGGCTATCACCAGGAAAGGAAGAACTTTCGGAGTCATCTATATGGCTATTCAACCTGCCATGATGAAAGACGTTCATGTGGTAGGCCGCGCCATTGCCAGCGTCCAGAAAGGGGATACCGTGCAGTATAATGCAAACGCTTTCAAAACAAATCCGGATGCGTCCGCGCAGGATCTTGTCAGAAAGATGCCGGGCATAACCGTTCAGAACGGAACCCTCCAGGCGCAGGGTGAGAATGTGCAGAAGGTTCTTGTAGACGGCAAAGAATTTTTTGGCGATGATCCCGAAACGGCTCTGAATAACCTGCCGGCTGATGCCATCGATAAAATCGAAGTGTTCGATAAGAAAAGCGATCAGGCTCAATTCACCGGTTTTGATGACGGGAACACACAAAAAACGCTCAATATCGTCACGAAAAAAGACAAACGGCACTCACAGTTTGGAAGAGTTTATGCCGGTTACGGAACCAACACCCGAAATGCCGAGGGAGGCAACATCAACTTCTTTAACGGCGATCAGCGGGTTTCCATCATCGGGATGTCGAACAATGTGAATCAGCAGAATTTTTCAACCCAGGATTTACTTGGGGTCGTAGGCAACTCAAGTCAACGGGATCGCCGCAGAGGAAGGAACCGGGCAGCAAGCAACTTTCTTGTTGGACAACAGAATGGCATCACGACAACGCACTCGTTTGGGATAAACTACAACGACCACTGGGGAAAGAAGGTCGATGTTAACGGCAGTTACTTTTTTAACACAACCGGCAACAAGAATGAGCAAACCCTGAACAGAACCTATTTCCTCACCGGTGATGTCAGTCAATATTATGACGAGAACAACTACTCAAACAGCGACAACTACAATCACCGGTTGAACATGCGCATCAATTACAACATCGATGAGCACAACCGTCTGTTGATAACGCCTAACCTGAGTTTCCAAAAATACAACAGTACGAGTAATCTGCTGGGAACAACGGTAAGTGCCCGGGATGTAAGACTTAATCAATCTACCAACAACTATTCAAACAAGAGTTTTGGATATGATTTTTCAAACAATCTCCTGTTCCGGCACTCCTTTGACAAGAGAGGCCGGACCATATCGGTTCGCGTCCGCAATGGTGCAAACAGAGATGATGGTTCAAACTATCAGCATGCGTTTAACACATACTATCAACCGAGCCAGACTGATCTGAGTGACACGCTTAATCAGCATCCTAAGCAACTCTCCAATGGTTACTCTGTTGACGGGAGGCTGTCGTATACCGAACCAATTGGGAGCAACAACCAGCTGGAGATCAGTTACGACGCATCTTACAACAAGAGCAATTCGGATAAACGTATGCTCAACTTCGATCCCTTTCTGCAACAATATGCAATCCTGGATACTGCTCTTTCCAATAAATTCAACAGCGGCTACCTGACGAATGAGGGGGAACTTTCATTTCGACACCGGACGCGCAAGGTCATGGCTATGGCAGGCTTGTCGTATCAGCGATCAGATTTGTCAAGTGATGAAACCTATCCCGGTGAATTCAGGATCTCCAGATCATTTATCAATCTGTTACCGCACGCTGTGATGCGGGTCCGTTTCTCAGACAATACCAACTTCCGGCTGTACTATCGGGGGGATATCGACGCTCCATCGATCAACCAATTACAGGAGGTGGTTAACAATACGAATCCACTTCTTCTTTCCACAGGTAACCCAGACCTGAAACAGGAGTATTCTCACCGGATTGTCATGCGGTTTTCGCATAACAACATTGACAAATCAAGTAATTTCTTTGCGTTCATCCGCCTGCAAAAGACGATGGATTATATCGGAAGTGAAACCATCATTGCAGGGCACGACACGACACTTTCGAACAACATCGTTTTGAACCAGGGATCACAGCTTACGCGTCCTCAGAATATGAGTGGTTATTGGAATGCGCGTACGTTTCTCAACTATGGGTTCCCGGTTCATTTCATACGTTCAAACCTGAATCTGCACACATCCATCTCCTTTTCCCGAACTCCGGGCATTATCAACCAGACCAAGAACTTTTCGAATTCATATTCATTTGGTCAGGGTCTCGTAATTGGCAGCAATATCTCCGAGAAAGTTGATTTCACAATATCAGGCGACGTCAACTATAACATTGTTCAGAACTCTATACAACCCCGGTTGAACAACCACTACATGCTTGAGAGCGTTGGTGTTCGTTTTAAATGGAACATCTGGAAAGGAATCGTATGGGGCAACGATGTTAGTCAGCAGTCATATCGTGGTTTAGGGGACACCTATAATCAGAACTACATTCTCTGGAATATGAGCCTCGGTAAAAAATTTCTTGAAGGTCAACGAGCCGAGGCCAGTGTTGCCGTGTTTGATCTGCTCAATCAAAACAGCAGCATTTCAAGAAATGTAACAGACACATATATCGAAGATCAGCAGACACAGATCCTTCATCGTTATTTTCTATTCAGCTTATCCTACAGAATCTGATATGAAACCAAACTCAATTCAAAATCCTTTTTTTGTCGGCACGCTTATCCTTTTCATGGTTTTCAGTCTCAACGGATGTTCAAAAAAACCAATTGAAAAATCTTATTGGAGTGATAATGGGCAGTCACTCCCCTCATTTTCAGTAACGGATAAGGATACCGGCATAAACTGGACCGTCGCAAACGACAGCACTTACCTTTTCGTCTCTTTTGATACGAATAATCGAGAGATACAACGAATGGTCATGTTTCGCGGCATTACGCTCTATCTCGACCCAAATGGAAAGAGGAAGAAGGATATTTACTTGAGGTATCCCTATCTGTCGGATCCGGCACAGGCATTCCGCGAAAATCGACCTATGGCAGACGGCGATCAACGTCATAGCCCATATCATGCACCGACCACGGCATGCTGGAAACATGGTGATGACGGAATGCTGCTCAATAGTGCCATGATACACAGTGACTTCAGTTATAATATCGCGATAGACTCTCTTGGTATCATGGACTACCAGGTATGCATTCCTTTGAATCGAATTGAAAAATCCGGATATCAGATGATCAAGAAACTGTCTGTTGGAATTGTCTTAGACCGTCCTGAAATGCGGCCGGATTCTAAGCCCCAATTTCGTCCACACGGTGGATTTGCCGATGGTGACGGCGGCGGTGAACGCGGGGGTTTGGGAGATCGTGATGGCGGCCGAAGACGACCGCCGGAAGGAAGAGGCCGTTCCCGGTTTCAACCTGTAAATATCAACATTTGGTTTTTAACCCGGCTCGCGCAGCCGTCATAATCTCAAAAGATTTTCAAGCACACATAACCAGCAACCATTCTATACTATTCATCAGAGATTTTAAACCTTCCTGCAAAAACAGCCGGACTAAACCCCGGCTGTTTATTTATTTCACATAATTCAGCAAAGCGATGATGACCCTGAAGGTCATCGTATTCTTCCTGAAATGATTTTATCATATGATGTTTTGCTTGTCAACTGTGCATTAGTAGTAAATTTCATCTACTTTTAGCATGCATTAATCCAGACGAATCTCCCAATTTATTCAATAACTTTTGACCAGCTATGAAGATCACGATCGATCGTGTTGACGATGCTTTTCAAATGGAAGCAAAAAACGAACGCGGGCAAATCATCACTATGGATAATTCTTCGGCTTCCGGTGGAAAGGACACCGGGTACCGCCCTATGGAAATGCTGCTCGTGGCCATAGGTGGATGCAGTTCTATAGACGTCATCGATATCCTGAAGAAACAGCGTGAGCCACTCGAGAACCTGCATGTCGAAATAAATGGCGAGCGTGAGCCCGACAAAGTGCCATCACTCTTCGAAGAGATCGATCTGCATTTCACTCTTGAAGGCGACCTCAACGATGGCAAAGTTAAGCGGGCACTTGATCTTTCTCTTGAAAAATATTGCTCAGTGGCCAAAATGCTGGAAAAGACAGCCCATATCACCTACAGCTATACTATTAAACAAACGGCAAAATAATGTCGCAAGACAAACCCCAGAAATCAGAAACGCAGGCTATTCGCACGCAAATCAGGCGAACTTCGCAGCAGGAACATTCCGCTCCTGTTTTCATGACTTCCAGTTACACATTCGAATCGGCTGAGCAGGCGCGTGCACTCTTTGCCAATGAGATCGAAGGAAACGTATACAGCCGGTATTCCAATCCGAATACCGATGAATTCATCCGGAAGATGTGCCTGCTCGAACAAGCTGAAGAGGGTGTTGCAACGGCCTCGGGTATGTCGGCTGTCTTTAGCAGCCTGGCGGGATTGTTAAATAATGGTGATCATGTGCTGGCTTCCCGTTCGCTGTTTGGATCTTCTCACCAGATTCTTACGACGATCTTGCCTCGCTGGGGCATCACACATTCTTATGGTGATATTTATCACCCGGAAACGTGGGAAGACCTTATTCAGGAAAACACGCGGGTTTTATTTATTGAAACACCGTCCAATCCAGGACTCGACCTGATTGATCTCGAATGGGCCGGGCAACTGGCCCAAAAGCATAAATTGATTCTCATCGTCGACAACTGTTTTGCAACGCCCTGCCTGCAACAACCGATGACATTCGGGGCTGATGTTGTGGTTCATTCCGCGACCAAGTTTATCGACGGACAGGGACGTGCCATCGGAGGCGTAATCGTCGGCAAGCAGAAGTACTTAGCTGACATAAAATTCTTCACACGCCACAGCGGTCCGGCATTATCACCGTTCAATGCATGGTTGTTTTCCAAGAGCCTGGAAACCCTGTCGGTCAGGATGGAAAGACATTGCAGTAACGCGCTTCAGCTGGCTGAGTTCCTGGAAAGTCATCCAAATGTTGAGAGTGTGCGTTACCCATTTCTCGAGAGTCATCCCCAGCATGAACTGGCCCGCAAACAAATGAAAATGGGTGGCGGCATTGTCGTGTTTACAATTAAAGGGGGATATGACCAGGCAAAAGTATTTCTCGATCATCTCCAGATGTTGTCTCTTTCAGCAAACCTTGGCGATACGCGAACAATTGCGACGCACCCGGCATCGACTACTCACTCCAAATTGACGGAGGAGGAGCGGCAGTCTGTTGGAATTACTCCCGGACTTATCCGTATTTCCACAGGACTGGAAAATATTGATGACATCATCGCAGATATTAAGCAAGCCCTGGCATAGTGGTTTTGGGAAATGTTGGGATGTTGGAATAATGGATGAATTGCATTGATTCAATTCTCAAACGACTTTAAGTATCCTCTTTTTTCACGGGGAGTTTGGTAGTCATTTGGATGTATCTGACTTGTTTGAACCCCCTGTGCTATGATCTTGTTTAAGATTGCGCTAAATGCATTTGATCTGCTTATTGCGTCAGTATATTATAAACGCTATCTTTGCAGACTTTGTACTAATACAAAACATATTAGAACTGTGGATACGCTTAGTTTCAAGACATATACACCAAAACCCGGAGATATTAACAAGAAGTGGGTACTGGTTGATGCTGAAGGTCAGACGCTCGGTCGTCTTGCCAGCCAGATCGCCATGGTACTCCGCGGGAAAAACAAACCCGGGTTTGCTCCTCACATGGACACCGGTGACAACGTGATTGTAATCAACGCCGAGAAGGTGGTGCTTACCGGCAAGAAAGTGACCCAAAAGCAATACTTCCGCTATTCCGGATATCCGGGAGGCGAACGCTTCAGTAATCCGGAAGAAATGCTGGAACGCAAACCGACATTCATCATTGAGAATGCGGTTCGCGGTATGCTTCCAAAGAACCGTCTGGGTCGCCAGCTCATGCGTAACCTGCGCGTCTATGCCGGTCCCGTGCACAATCACAATGCTCAAAAACCGGAAAAAATAACTTTCTGAACCTGTTTCGAATTTATACATGGCACAACAACATTTTATAGGCAGGAGAAAAACGGCAACCGCACGGGTTTACTTCAAACCCGGAACCGGGGAATTTCTGGTTAACAACAAACCAGTAGATGACTACTTCACCCTCGACTTCAACCGAGCCGCTGCTGTCTTTCCACTCGCACTTACGGAAATGAAAGGCAAATACGACGTCAAGGTTACTGTAGCAGGTGGCGGTCAGTCCGGACAGGCTGAAGCCATCCAGATGGGCGTTGCCCGCGGACTCGATGCTCTGAACGATGATCTTCACAGCGTTCTTAAAAGCAACGGACTTCTGACCCGCGATGACCGTATGGTTGAGCGTAAGAAGTATGGTCAGCCTAAGGCTCGCAAACGGTTCCAATTCTCCAAACGATAAAAATTGGAAATACTGGAATAACGGGATATTGGAGCAGCTGTTGGGGACAACTTACAATCCACGATTTTTAACACTTGCATTCCAATAGTTCAATTTCCCACTACTCCATTTTTAGAAACTAAAACGACACATACGTGGTGACTTGCAGCCAGAGTGTTCCGATCCGTCGGGATAGGCACGCAAGGTGGACCCGCGTAGAGGACTAACTCAAAATTCATAGAATTACTATGCCACAAGCAGCAAGTATAGAAGAGCTACTCAAAGCCGGCGCCCACTTTGGTCACCTCACCCGCCGATGGAATCCTAAAATGCGTGAATTTATCTTCATGCAACGTAACGGGATCCATGTCATCGATCTCAACAAGACCCATCAACACCTGCAGGAATCACTGGACGCGGTAAACCGTGTAGCCCGCTCCGGCAAAAAAATCCTTTTTGTAGGGACGAAGAAGCAAGCACAAGAAATTATAAAGACGGAAGCTCTTCGTTGCGGTATGCCATACGTTACCTATCGCTGGTTAGGTGGAATGCTCACCAACTTCTCCACAGTTCGCAAGAGCATTGCACGTATGGAAGAGATCGACACGATGCAGAAAGACGGCACGTATGATAATATCACTAAGAAAGAGCGTTTAATGCTCGATCGTGAGAAAGCCAAACTCGAAAAGGTACTGGCTGGTATTTCAAACATGAGTCGTATTCCCGGTGCCATTTTCGTCGTAGACACGGTGAAGGAAAGCATCGCTATGAATGAGGCGATCAAACTGAATATCCCGATTTTTGCCATGGTTGATACCAACTGTGATCCTGATATTCCTGATTATATCATTCCATGTAATGATGATGCCTCACGTACGATCCAACTCATCGCTTCTAATTTTGCCGATGCCATCATCGAAGGCGCAGCAGAACGCGAAGCCTATGAAGAAGAGCAACTCGCCCAGGAAGCAGCCGATGAAGTGGAAATGGCTGACGAAGAGGATGAAGAGTTAGATGAGAGTGATTCTGACGAGAAAAACGACGAAGAGGAAATCGAGCCTGAGGCTGATTTAATACCGAAAGATGAGCCCAAGAAAGCTCTGAAACGTCTCAAACGTAGCAGTCGCAAAAGTGGCGGGAACGAGGAATAAGCATCGTTCCAACTATGTTATAACTAATTCGAAAAACAACTTTTACTCAAACAGATAGTGTTATTATGAGTATTTCTGCAGCAGATGTAAAAGAACTGCGGGATCGCACAGGCGCCGGCATGATGGATTGCAAGAAAGCTCTTGCCGAAGCCAATGGCGATATGGATGCCGCCATTGAAATCCTGCGAAAAAAAGGACAAAAAGTATCTGAAAAAAGAGCTGATCGCGAGGCAAATCAAGGTCTCATCGTCACCCATATTTCCGACGATGGAACTAAGGCAGTTGCTCTAGCTCTGAACTGTGAGACCGACTTTGTTGCACGCAACGACGAATTTGTCAAGGCTGCCGAAGATTTCGCCAAGATCGCTTATGACAATGATATTTCTACTGTCGAAGCATTGAAGCAAGCTGAACTCGATGGTCGTACTATTGAAGAACATCTGAAGGAGCTTGTTGGAAAAATCGGTGAAAAAATTGAGATCAGCCGCATGGAATTAGTCAATACCGACGGCTCAATCGTTTCTTACATCCATCCGGGTAACCAACTTGCTGTGCTCGTTGATTTCTCCGACGGTGTGGAAGAAAACGTCGGTAAAGACGTGGCCATGCAGATTGCTGCAATGAACCCGATTGCGGTCCGCAAGGATGAAGTCCCAACCGATGTTGTGAATAAAGAAATCGAAATTGCAAAAGAACAATTGATCAATGAAGGCAAACCTGTTGAAATCGCTGAAAAAGCAGCACAGGGCAAACTTCGCAGATTTTACGAAGAACGCGTCCTTCTCGATCAAAAGTTCGTGAAAGACAGCAGCATGTCGGTACGTGATTATCTTAAAACCAATAATGCATCTGACGTGAAGTCGTTCTACCGGTTACAACTGGGAGAATCGAATTAAATCGTATTCCTCATTTACGAAAAAAAGGCTACCTTTGTGTAGCCTTTTTTTATATGCAGCACATTTGTTGACGTGAATGATTATTGAGTTACATATTTTCGTTCGATCGAAAGCCTGTCCAATGCTATTACAGGCTGATCATCGGGTTGATTCTCAGCAATCTCATTTTAACCCTCAATCATAGCAAAGGAACGTGGGAGATTACAAGCGGATATTACTGAAACTAAGTGGTGAAGCCCTGCTGGGCGAACAAGGACACGGTATCGACGGCGAAGTACTCGCTCAATATTCCGAAGAAATAAGACAAGTTCACGATTATGGAACCGAGATCGCCATTGTCATAGGCGGTGGGAATATTTTCAGAGGCGTAAAGGGTGCAACAGAAGGAATGGACCGCGTGCAGGGCGACTACATGGGTATGCTTGCAACGATGATTAACAGCATGGCGCTGCAGGATGCTCTCGAACGCAAAGGCGTACAAACGCGCCTGATGTCGGCAATCCGCATGGAACAGATCGCCGAACCATATATCCGACGACGAGCCGTCCGCCACCTGGAGAAAGGCCGGGTTGTAATTTTCGGAGCCGGAACCGGTAATCCCTACTTCACTACAGATACTGCGGCCTCACTGCGCGCGATTGAGATTGAGGCAGATGTTATCCTTAAAGGTACCCGCGTAGACGGTGTTTTTGACTCTGATCCGGAAAAAAACCCTGATGCAGAAAAATTTGATGTAATCAGTGGCGACGAAATTCTCCGCCGCCGTCTCTCGGTCATGGATTTGACTGCTTTTACCCTCTGTCGTGATAATCACACGCCCATCATTGTCTTTAATATGAATGTATCCGGTAATCTTATACGTGTGGTTCAAAAAGAATCAGTTGGTTCAACTGTAATCTGGGAATAGCATTTAATTCTTCTTCTGATTCTGCTATTTTGGATTTTATTACATTATAGCGAAAAACCAATCAGACTTTAACCGAATAATGTTAGCATTATGATTCCTGAATTAAAGCCTTTTCAGAAAGCTGCTAAACAAGAAATGGAGGATGCCATAGAATTCCTGAAACGGGAATTTTCACACATCAGAGCAGGACGAGCTACACCAAGCCTGCTTGATGGCGTAAAAGTGGATTATTACGGTACACAGACACCATTAAACCAACTCGCAAACGTTACTGCACCTGAGGCTCATATGCTGGTCCTCCAGCCGTATGATAAATCGGCTATGCCAAACATTGAGAAAGCCATCCAGGCCTCAAATCTTGGATTGAATCCCAACAACGACGGCACTCTTATTCGTATCCCACTTCCGATACTATCTGAGGAACGACGTAAGGAATTGGTGAAACTAACGCACGATACGGCTGAAAGAGCACGCGTAAGTATTCGCAATGCGCGTCGCGACGCCAATGATCACATCAAGAAAAAAGTAAAAACCGATTCTTTGTCAGAGGATTCCCTGTACGATGCAGAAGAGGAGATTCAGCAACTCACGGATGAATACATCAATCATGTTGAAGAACTTCTCGGGCATAAAGAAAAAGAAATCCTTACTGTCTGATCTGTTTAAAACGTCAATGTAATTACTGAATTGCGGGGTTACTGTACAGCTAACCTGTTGTGCGGCTATTTCCCGTTGTAACCATACACCTTTACCTTGTATCTATCTGAACTCGAGCTGCATGGGTTTAAAAGCTTTGCCAATAAAACCCATGTTAAATTTGATAGCGGTCTGACAGCAATCGTTGGCCCTAATGGCTGCGGGAAATCCAATATTGTGGATTCCATACGCTGGGTTCTTGGTGAGCAACGCCCGTCACACTTACGTTCGGCCTCTATGTCGAATGTTATTTTCAACGGAACGGCTACAAAAAAGGCTTTGGGCCTATCTGAAGTTTCCGTAACCATCGAGAATAACAAAGGGATCCTTCCAACCGAGTTCAAAGAGGTCAAAATAACCCGCAGACTGTATCGATCTGGTGAAAGTGAGTACCTGCTGAATAATACCCCCTGCCGTCTTAAAGATATCATCGAATTGTTTATGGATACCGGCATGGGATCCAATTCCTATTCAGTGATTGAGCTGAAAATGGTTGAGGAGATCCTCAGCGACAAGAACAATGAACGGACGGCATTGTTTGAAGAAGCGGCTGGGATTACCAAGTACAAGGAACGCCGCAAGCAAACATTCCGCAAGCTGGCCGAAACCCAGGGTGACTTGCAGCGTGTCGAGGATATCCTTGTCGAGATTCGAAAAAACACACGTTCGTTACAACTCCAGGCATCTCGCGCACAGCGTGCCAAAGAATACAATGAAGAACTGGAGCGGCTGGAATTAGGTCTGGCAAGATTTGAGTATGATGCGGTTAACGCCGAACTCGAGCCTCTAATTGAACGGATTGTCAACGCAGAATCGGAGAAAGAAGAATTCAACCGCAACCTGGAGCAACTTGAACAACTCGAAGAGGAAGCTCGACGTGAATTGCGCCAGAAGGAACAGAAACTCTCCGAGGTTCAGCAAAAACAGTTGAACCTTCAAAATGCGGTCCGCGAAACGGAAACGTCTCTTCGCATCACCCGGGAAAAAATTAAGAATGAAGAGCAATCCATCAGACAGTACGAACAGGATATCTACCAGTCTGAGGATGATATCAAAGAGTTGCGCAAGACCATCAAAAAGAGCGAAGAACAGCTCGAAGAGAAACAGGCCAGGCTTAATTTAATCCGTGAGGAGCTTGAAAAGGCCCGAGATGGGTACCAGACCCAGCAAACACGTTTGAGCGAAGCACGGAGCGATCTCGACAGTATTACGCGCAACTACGACGAGGTTACGCAAAAGCTCAATCAGCTCCAGACTCAAAAAGTGCGCATCGAGTCCAGGCTGGAAAACAGCAGCGAAGATGAAGAACGCCTGCAACAGCAAATCACGCAGATCAATCGTGATATCGATTCTCTAAAAGGGCAAGAAGCCAGACAGAAGCAGGAATTGTCAGACGCTGAGCGACAGGTAGAAACGATGACCCGTCAGCTTGATGAGCAGCGTAAGCAGAAAGAAGAGCTCTCGTCGCGTCAAAATGAACTAAAGGATGATATCCGTTCTGAACGCAGCCGCCTCGATGCCGTCCAGTCAGAAATCAAGCTGCTGGAAAATATTGCCAAGTCGCATGAAGCATTCCCGGGCAGCGTCAAATACCTGATTGAAGAAAACAAGGACGGCCGCTTCCAGGTTCTTTCCGATGTCTTTTCGACAGATGAAAAACATGCGGTCGCTCTTGAATCTGTCCTCGGAGAAGCTTGCTACTACATCGTTACCGACACGATTGATGAGGCACGCCAGGCAGTTTCCCAGCTCAAAGACAACGACAAAGGGAAAGCTACATTCATTCCTCTCGACCAACTAACCGGATCTTACGACATCAAAAAAGGCTCGCTATGTGAACAGGTGAGCTGTGACAAGAAGTGTTCATCTCTAAAAGCTTTATTGCTCGGAAATGTATTTGTATACGATTCCATCTCCGATGCGGAAGAAGGTGTTCGTCAAAACAATGGAACGGTTGGAGTAACCGTTAATGGCGATGTCGTCACTGCGCAACGTTTCATACGAAGTGGCAGCCAGAGTGAAAACGTCGGTTTACGGGTTGGACTCAAAGACCGTATCGAAAAACTCGAACACAATGCTCTTTCAACGGAACAACGTGTAGAAAACCTGGAACAGGAACTCCTGGCAACTCAGCGTCAGTATGAGCAAATCGATACCGAACAGACGGCACGACAGGTCAGGGAATCAGAGCAGTTGCTTCGCAAACTGGAATCGCAGCAGAGCTCGCTTTCTGCACGTAAGTCCGTTTACGAAAAAAATCTTTCAGAAGTCGAGGAACGATTACAACGTCTTGGGGCTAATGTGCGGGATGAGCAGGCTTCGTTAAAAGAACTGGATCCTCAAATCGAGGAAACATCCAAAAAGGCGAAGGAACTTTTAGGCAGCCAGATATCCCGGCGCAATGAGCTGGAAAAGATCGAAGAGAACCAGGATAAAGCCCGGTCGCTCTATAACGATATCAAGCTGAAACACCAGGCGGCTGAAAATGAAGTCCTGAATCTTGAGAAAGACAAAGAACGGGCTGGACAATCCATCACTTCCATTAAGGAACGGTTACAGCAGCGGTCTGAGAACGCTAAGCTAAGCAAAGACCGGATCATCGGTCATCGCAGCACCATCGAGGAACTGGAAGTTCAGCTTGAAGAGCAACAGGAAGAAAAAGGGTTTATCGATGCGCTCCTGAGAGAAGCGGATAAAGATTGCGCCCGGCAGCGAGGCCGCATCCACCAGGTTGAAGAGGATCTGAAGAACCGCCGGCGCAAGCGTGAGATGACGATTGAGTTGCTTCATCAACTGGATATGGCAAAATCACAGCTCGACATGAAGGCTAAGGGCATCGCTGATCATATCTGGGAGAACTACAATATCCTGATGGAAAACCTGAAAGACACACTCCCAGAGGATGTTGAACCTGATTCAGCCCGGGAAAGGATCACGAGTCTCAAGCAAAAGCTGAAAAACATCGGGGAAGTCAATCCGCTTGCTATCGAAGAATACGAGAAAGAAAAAGAACGTCTTGATTTCTACGAGCAGCAGATTAACGATTTGCTGGATGCAGAAAATCAGCTCCGTGAGACGATTAAAGAAATCAATGAGACAGCCCAGGAGCGTTTTTCTACAACCTTTGAGCAGATCAGGGCTAACTTTAAATCGATTTTCGGAACTTTGTTCAACGAAGACGATCAGTGCGACTTGCTGATTGAGGAAAATGAGGATGATCCTCTGGATGCGCGCATCGAGATCATTGCCAATCCGCGCGGGAAACGCCCCAGTACCATCACCCAGCTCTCAACCGGGGAAAAAACAGTAACCGCCATCGCCCTGCTTTTTGCAATTTATCTCGTGAAGCCATCTCCTTTCTGTATTCTTGACGAGGTCGATGCTCCTCTCGACGATGCTAATATTGAGCGATTCGTTAAGATGCTGCGCAGGTTTATCAAAGACACGCAGTTCATTATCATCACCCACAACAAGAAGATGATGGAGAAAGCAGAAATGCTGTACGGCGTGACTATGCCGGAACCGGGTATCAGCCGCCTTGTAGGTGTGCGCATGGATGATGTCCCCGCCTGAATATAGTTTTAGAGAATTAGAAATTTGAAATTGGCGACGTGCTAATCTGCTAAAAAAATTCTGTATTCGATAATGAACGTTTCATTGTCCCGTTTTCTTAACTGTTCATTGTTAACTGTTAATTGATCACTGTTTTCGTGCCTAAGAAATTTAACATACCTGAACTCTACGAATCGCCGATCATCCGACGGATCAAGGAACAACACCAGATTCTGGATCCGCGGAAAAAGGATCTGAAACCCAGTCTGCTTGATCTTGGACCGGTGCGCTTTCTCATCCCTCGACATTTTGGATTCTGTTATGGAGTTCAAAATGCGATTGATATTGCATACCGTACGATTGAAGAGCATCCGGACCGCCGGATCTTCCTGCTCAGCGAGATGATCCATAATCCGAATGTTAACGCCGATCTGGCAAAACGCGGTGTTCGTTTTTTGTTTGAAACCGATGGTACCCCCCGCATCCCTCTCGATGAACTCAATGACGATGATATCGTAATCGTACCGGCTTTCGGGACTACACTTGAGATCCAGGAAAAATTACAGCAACATGGAATTGATCCATACGCATACGACACGACCTGCCCGTTTGTTGAGAAAGTATGGAAAAGAGGAAACCAACTTGGCGGTAAAGGCTATTCTATCGTTATTCATGGGAAATACCGGCATGAAGAAACACGGGCCACCTT
>Ga0114931_10004377_pt1 | contig 17618 bp, 21 predicted proteins | sample 2SBtaG_FD_89579 | JGI IMG/M metagenome (GOLD analysis project Ga0114931, IMG submission 89579) | Deep subsurface microbial communities from Kolumbo volcano to uncover new lineages of life (NeLLi) - 2SBTROV14_V59a metaG | ecosystem: Environmental > Aquatic > Marine > Volcanic | place: Kolumbo...
ACTGGGAAGGCGTCCAAAAAGGCGCAAGCCTTATCATCCTCAAAGACCTTCCAGCCCTTGACTTCCCCGCTTATTATTTTTGCGAATATGCTCTGTTTGTTCTTTCCTGTCACACTACTAAAACCATTGGTACATAATTAAGCATGACGCCGGCAAATGTCGGTAGGTGACAAGAGTTATGTGAATAGTTTCATAGCAAAGTGTGGCCAAATTCGGTATTTTTAAGATTTCTTAAGATATTCAAGGTGACCTTTAATTTTATTATATTGTTGCGCTGGTTATTTTTATGAAGGAGAAGGGTAAGCACTCGTCTGTATATCTTATCGGACCGCTTGCCATAAAGCTATTTCGGAAAGGGATGAGTAAAAATGCCTCAAAGGAATGGAATATCCTAAAACGCCTAAAAAAAACAGGTCTAGCTCCTATACCTTACCTGAAACTCGGTCGATTGGTTGTTATGTCAAGAATCAAAGGGAAACGAGTGGGGGATATGAGTGGTGGTGAAATCAAAACCCATACAAAAAAATTCCTTTTAGCCCTAAACACCCTTGACAAAATGAATATTATGAAGGATGAAAACCACAGGCCAAAAAAGCATTTTATGGTTTATTATGGCAGAGTAAAACTGATAGATTTTGAGAGGTCAAAGGAAGGCCATGGAAACGTCACGCAGTTCCTTTCTTACCTTAGACACTTCTATCCAGGTATTGAAAAATTCGGTAAGAACTACAAAAAAACTCTTGACTTAAAGCCGATTCTAAAATTTATTGGTCCCAAGTGACCTTTGGTTTGGGAAGTTCAAGCTTCCCAATTATGCCAAATGAAAGTTCAGCTTCGTATGAAAGAATTCTTTCTTCACCTGGTGCCAGTTTTCCAAGCTCCCATATTAGGTTGGTGCCTGCCTTATCTTTTTTGGCCTTAGGTTTAACAATGAAAGCTTTCTTTACCCTGGCTATTGAAGGCACCAAATCTTCTACGATCACATTTTCAACTGCTTCATCAGATGTATTTGAAATAGCCAATTTGACTTTCACATTGGCTCTCTCATGATTCCTGTGCTGCTTAAAGCTCTTCTTTATCTCTACAGACTCAGGTCTTTGAAACATCAAAAGGACTGCTATTACGAGTAGGACCCCTATTATGCTGTATGGGATATAATCGATGGTGTATGAAGCTACAATCTGCTCGTCACCTGCGGGAATCGTGTAGGCCCATTTTAGGGTGTACATCAAACCTTCCCTTGAGATTTTAGGAGTGGGGTTTGCATTAAGCAAGGGTCTGTCAAGTATTGAAATTTGCGTGGTAACTTCGCCCCGTTTTAAGGTGTTTCCAATGTTTTTTGCCACAAGGGTTACTTCTTTGCCCAGTAGCTTATTCTTGGTTTCCTTATTGATTTCAACCTTACTTAGCTCAACAACATTAAGCTTCGTCTGGTTTGAGATTTCCTTGCCCGTAAGGTATGCTTGTATCGTATAATTTCCTGCAGGCTCACCGTTAGGAACAGTCAGCGTGAAGCTCTTTTGGGTCTTTTCAAGTGGTTCAGATACTTTGACAATTTCATCTCCGTCGTGCATTAGTGTTAAGTCGACGTCGCTTGGCACCAAGTTACTCGAAACATCTAAAGTGACAATTAAGGTCTCTCCGGGGTTGGCTTCACTTTGTGTGTGAAGATAAACATATTTCAAATCCTTTGGTAAAGTAGGAACTTCTGTGTCGTTGCCGATTACGGTTATTACAATATTTCCGTCCCAGACTACTGTATCATTGGTTCTGAGTTTTACTGTATAGATGTATGACGCTGGGGGCGCTTTGTTTGAGAATGAAAAAGTTAGAACCTTGGTTCCGCCCCCGATGAGTTCAAAACTGCTCGGTACCACTCTCATCCATGTGGGAAGCCCCGTCATCTCGACATTGAGATTAAGTGGGGTGTATTCTTGATTTTTTACCGTGAGGTTGATAGTTTTACCCATCCCATAATTAGTCGAAACGGAGCTTGGGGAAAATACCGCAGTAACATCAGCAGCAAAGCCTACCGATAGCATGAGCATTAATATGGTGACCCACTTCATGATTGACCCTCATTCAATGTAATATCCCGCCCTTTTAGACTTTGCTATTCTCTTTACGAGCTTTTTTTTCTGCAGTTCATCTAAGGCCGAGTTAATCTGTCCCTTGCCTAATTTAACCTTCCCCATTATCTGGTCTGCGCTTTTAGTTACTTCTGAGCTCTTAGCCCCCATGCTTTCCATGGCTTCAAACACTTTCTGCGCAAACGGACTCAAATCGGTCATTAAAGACCCAATTTTAGGCGATTTATAAAGGTATCATGGAACAACTATTCAGATTCCCCATATACCGTTTTCACGGCTTTGATACAGTCGTTTATGGCGTCCTCTGCGCTTTTGTTGTTGTCAATTACTATGTCTGCGTCCTTTTTTGTTGGTATAGTGTATTTTCTTAACAGGGGCTGTGTGTATCTTATCCACTCTTTTACAGTCCACCATATGTTGTAGCCGTATTCTTTGTCCCTTTTTATTTTCCTTATTAGGGCTCTCGCGGGATTTACGTCTAAATATATTGAAAAGTCTGATTTCAAGGTTTCCTTATCCCTTATGGCGTAAACTCTATCAAAGACTATTGGTCCGTCCAAGGATGTTTCCGTGTAGCCTACAACACTTTCTACTTTCTTTGAGTATACTGTGGATTTCAAAATGCCGCTATCGTTGGCCTCACTGAACGCCTCCTCCATGCTTTCACGATTGTACGCTTCAGGATAGTCCCAACTTTTTATTTCTAATTCGTCCAGTTCTTTTTTGCCCCTGTACCACGAATCTAGGAAGACCACTTTAAAACCCAGATTTTTGGATAACTCTTTGCAAATCATGGTCTTGCCTGACCCTGGTATGCCCCCTACAGAAATTCTGAAATTCTTTGTCACCATTAACCAGTTGTTAATAAATTTAAATAGTCTTCTGAAGGGTCTTTTATATGACGCTTAAGTTCGTGACGGGTAATGAGCATAAATTCAACGAAGCCAACCAAATTCTTGGGAATATTGAGCATGTAGAAATTGACCTTCCTGAAATACAAAGTTCAGATGTTTACGAGGTCGTAAGGGCAAAGCTACTTGAAGCCTCGAAATACGATGGTGGGGGCTTTATTATAACTGATATGTCTTTGTCTTTGGACGCCCTAAATGGGCTGCCCGGACCCCTAATAAAGTGGTTCATGAAGACTATCGGAAGTGAAGGTCTCTACAAGCTAGCAAGTTCTCTGGGAAATTATGGTGCTGAAGCAAAAAATGTGATTGGGTATTTGGATAACAAAGGTAATATGCACTTCTTTGAAGGATCAATTAAAGGCAATATCGTGGCTCCTCGCGGGATCTATGGGTTTGCCTGGGACAACGTATTTGAGCCTGCTGGGCGTTCCAAGACCTTTGCTGAAATGACTCCTGAAGAAAAAAATGAAATGAGCATGTTCCGAATAGCCCTTGATAATCTAAAGACCTTCCTAAATTCTAAATGAGCAAACTTTGGCTACGGGGCACTTTACGCATTCTGGCGATTTCGAAAAACAGACTTCTCTACCGAGCATAACAAAAAACAGGTGCGCGTATCCGAGGTCAGGTATGATCCTTGATAATTGAGTGGATATGTCCTCTTGAGTCAGCCTTGTCATGCTCTTGTTTTTTATTGATACGAGTCCTATCCTTGAAACCACCCGACCGAGGTGTGTGTCCACGGGTGTGACATCCCTTTTCATGTCCGAATACACAAGAATACACGCAGCTGTCTTGTGTGAGACCCCTTTAAGCTTTGTCAATTCTCTCAAGGCTTCGTTTGTGTCTAAGGTCACCAACCTCTCGAGGTCTCCTGAGAAATCTTTAGTTATCATCTTACAAGATTCCTGCATGAAGTTTGCTTTGTACGGACCTGAGGACCTTATTATCTCCTTTAGTTCTTCTTCTGGCATTTCTATAATTTTTTTGGCGGAGATGCCTTTCAGGTGAACTGAGATCTTGTGAAAAACCTTTCTAGTTATTTCCCCTGTTCTGTTTTGTGAAAGAATTGTCGTTATTAGGGCCCTAAATGGGTCTGTTCTCATATATGCTATCTCGCCGTAGTGGGCTTGCAGGAGCTTCAAGGCTTCGTTGTCCCCTACGTCTATGTCCTTCAACAAAAAAGGGAAAGCGTCTTTTATTCTTAATTCAATGTCACGATTTTGTCTTTTACCATCCCATACAAAAGCAAGTGTCTGACTATTCTTTTGGCTTACGGTGACATTTGTGTTTAGTATAAACTTTGAGTATTTTCCATTTGCTTCCTTTAGCCACTCCAGTGCAGGTATCTGGATGTCCATGGTTTTTTCCAGTGAAACCGGGCCGCTAAACTTCATCTCAAACTTTTGCATAGCTCCCCACTCCTGCAATGTGCCTGCCTGCAATGATTCCCATGACGGCGGCACCTGTAAGGTTTGCTGTGTATCCTGATGCGTTTCCTATTATGTAAAGGGGTATACTTTTGACCTTGCAGTTGGAATCTATTGGCGTTTTGTATTGGAAGTACTTGATTTCCGGCGCATATACAAAAGCTTGATATTTATCTATTTTCGGGAAAGCTGCTTTCATCTCCGAAAGGAACTCTTTGAACGCGTCGTATAGAAAAGCTGGCAATGCGCTTCGTATGTCCCCTTCCCGTGCATTCCTGTTGGTCCGCTCTACGAGGATTTTGTCCTTGGTTGTTGCTGTTTGAATTCCCAGAAACTCATCAAGTTCCTGGTAAATGGGGTACCCTCCTCCCACTTCATTGATTTTTTTTGCAATATCCCTAACTACTTTTGGTGGATCCTTTTCCAACTGTTCATCTATGCTGCCCAGAATGGCAAAATTGGTGTTCGCGGTTTTTTCCCTTAGGTATGAGTGACCGTTGACACCTCTTATGTTCAGTCCCCTATGATTTTCTGTGACCACGTGGCCTTTGTGATTTACACAAAAGGTTCGCACCTTTGTCTTGTCGCTTGTAAAATAAATATTGAAGTCGTAGAGACTTTCCGTAAATTCACTAAATACTTCCTTGCTGGTTTCGAAACGTATTCCGAAGTCGGATGAACGTGACATCTGTGATATGCCTAACTTTTTTAGGGTTTGCTCAACAAAGCTTGCACCGTCAAGGCCTGTGGCAAATATTACGTTTTCACAGCTAATCTTCAGGATTTTGTCGCCACTTTTTACAGTCAAATCGCACTGGCTCTTTTCAATTTCAATATCCACAACTTCTGCACTGGTTAAAAAATCCGTTTTTCCTTTCAGTTTTTCCTGCATCTTTTCCGAAAATTCCTGAGCCCCATCTGTGCCTATATGGTATCCTTTGTAACCTTCTACTCCGATTGAATCGCTTATTTTCTTTTTTTCAGTCAATCCCTTGCCATAAAAAACTCCGTTAGGCACCAGTTCCTCAATGACTCCCTGCACCTCATCCAAAAGCACTTGGACTGTTTCTTCTTTCAATTTTAGTAGTCCTTCATAATGAGTTCCAATTTTTGGGGAGAGTGTTATCTTCCCGTCGGAAAAGCCCCCCGCCCCGCCTACGCCACTAAGTACATTACATGTATAATCCGAACAGCAAAAGTCACCTATACGGCACCTCCTATCTTTTGCGTCTTTCCCCTTTTCAATTATTAAAATTTTCTTTTCTGAAACCTTGTTTATTTCGTGCGCCGCAAAAAGTCCGCCAATTCCCCCACCAACAATTACTGTGTCATACTTTATTTTTGGATCAAACATAACCCATGTACTCCTCAAGTCCTGCTATAACATCTGAGAGCACTTTCTCTCTGTCCTGGCTTGCGTCAATGCGGATGACTCGCGCTTCTTCGTTTTCTTCAACATAGGTTATGGCGTCTTCGTACGATTTCTTAACCGCTTCAAGTCTGTTTTCCCAGCGGTCCGGCTTGGACTTTCTGGACTCTTTTATGCGCGTCTTTGCAGCATTGACCTCTATATCCAAGTAGACATAAACATCTGGTTTTATTATGTCCTCGTTTAACTTGGCGTACTCGCTGAATGAAACGCCGTCTACAGCATGATGATATGCAAGTCCTGAAACATAGTACCTGTCTGAAAGAACAACGTCGCCAGCTTCTAGTTTCTCCGATATATCCTTGGTCTTTAAGCTCCTTTCTGCAGTCGTTGTAAGAATTAGAGTGTAACTATTTACTTCCTCAATTTTTGATAGTTCGCGGTGGGCTTTCCCAAGTGGGTTATTTCCTGGTTCCTTGGTTTTGTGTACTGACCTGCCTTTTGATTCCATGTAGGCTGCCAGGCTTTCTATTAGGTCTGTTTTTCCTGAACCATCCAAGCCCTCAAAACCTACGTGAAAACCTCCGTTTGACATATAATCGCCCCTTTGATAAATTTATAAAAGTATCAGGGGGTCTCGCTTTTCGGGTCAATCGGTCCTATCGCTTTTTCAATCCTTTCAGACCATCTGTTAATGGCAGCTTCCCTTTTATTGGGTGCATCTGCCACTAAAAGCCGGCTTTCTCCCATCTATTGTTGTCGTTATCTGGTTTAAATGTCTTCCTGGCCCCCCGTTTTCGGGACGGAAAACTCTTTAAACCTCAAAATCGAGCCTTAACTAATGGGAAAAGTACGCTCAACACTCATAAAGAGGACGGCTAAAAAGACCTTAAAGAAGTACCCAGAGAGGGCAAGCAAGGACTTTAGTGAGAACAAAAAAGCCGTCTCAGACTTATTAATTTTACCAAGCAAGCGCATGAGAAACCGTGTTGCAGGATATCTCACGAGGCTTTTTAGGCAGCAAGAAGAGTAAGTCCTCTACAGGGGAAAGTTTTTAACTGCGAAATTTCAGAGGTTTTTCGCTAGATGCCCCAATCTTCTAGCCCGGCCAAGGATCCAGGCCTTTCAAGCCTGGGACGCGGGTTCGAATCCCGCTTGGGGCATAGCCTCGCGGGACAAGTTCCCGCTTGGGGTATCGACCTTCAAAAAGGTCGATCATTTATGCCACGCTTCGCGTGGCTGTTTTTGTCGACTTTTCTTAAAAGTCGTGAGAATCCCGCTTGGGGCATAGCCTCGCGGGACAAGTTCCCGCTTGGGGCATCGACTGGAAACACCCATCCAACGGGTTGGTAGTCGACATTTAGTGGCTCCAAAGGAGCCACCTTTTAGTCGAGTTTTCTTAAAACTCGATTCAAAAATTTTATTACATAAACAATCTTAGTTGGGGTGTGAGGTTGATAGTAGTCCGCCACGGGGAGACAGTGGACAATGTAAACAGAATTTGTCAGGGACAGACTCAAGGTAAGCTTACTGACCTTGGAGTTGAGCAGGACAGAAAGCTCGGTCTGCGATTTAAGAACCTGCATTTTGATGCGGTATATTCAAGCGACCTTAAGCGCGCGGTGGATACTGCAAAAGAAATCATCAGGTTTCATAAGGGCCTAGAATTAAACCTTGATGAGCGAATTCGTGAACGCTCATATGGGCCCTTTGAAGGCCAACCTTATTTAAGCAGGGAAAAAAGGAACGGGCCGCTTGAGGGTGTGGAAACAGACGAGCAGCTAATCGGTAGGGTCAAGGATTTCCTTGATGAAATTTACCACCTACATAAGGAGCAGACGGTACTTGTAGTAAGCCACGGCGGAACCAAGAAGGCCTTCCTAAACATAATTCACAATAAACCCATTTCCGAACTGCATTCCTGGGAGGGTCTAAAAAACACCTCCGTGTCTGACTTTACTCTTAATGAAAATGGAAAACACATAGTCCACATTATTAACTGCACAAGTCATCTGGATTGAACCATGTTAATTCTTACACTCTAAAGGTTTATGGAAGCCCTAAAAGAAGGTTTTGAAGTGGCAGACACTTTTTATGCCAAGTATGACGATGAGGAAATTTCAATCAACAAAAAGCTCCCGTGTACTGACATACTCCTTTTAGATGACATGGCTGTTGAGGTCTATCCTATTTCAAGTGACTATACTTTTAAGATAAAGTCCCTTGGCCCCGAGTGGTGAATTCAACACATTTATACTCCCTGCAATACTGTTTTTGTGCGATATGTGGCGCTAGCCTTGATGATTTTAATTCCGACACTCGCCGCACAAATTAACCCCTGGGTGGGTGGCTCGCCCACAAAAGTGCAGGCAGAACACGGCTACTATGTGGCCTCCACCACAAGCACCCTCTACATATTCAACGATTCAGGCCTGGTAAACCAATTGAACCTCCCTGGAATTTCAGACTTCTCAATAAAAGATGATATTTTAGTCATAACTTTAGTCACCCAGGACTTTCCTAATATTCAGGCCTACAGCTTCCCTGAGTTAGCTCCCCTCTGGGATTATGAGCCCAAGATGGATGTCTTTGACCCTTCATTGATATGGGACAAAAAACAGACTAGGAGCTGGAGAGTAAAACCCGCAAGCGAGGGATTTGGCGTGGCTTCAGGCTATACCTTTTACCTGTTTTCAAAAACAGGAGGGCTGTTTGGCAATTTCACTGTCGGGTCAGATATTTGGGACTTTGCGGAGAGCGGTAGTGAGTACCTAATTGCAACCCAGGAAGGTTCGGTTTACCACCTCGATTCAGAGCTTAATCTTGAAAAAAAGGAAAAGCTTTGTGAGCCCTACACTCTCTTGGATGAAGTATCAAATAATACTGTGGGGACTTATTCCCGTTCCATATGGTACATAAGTGGCAGAGCCGCGGTATGCGAGGACGGCTTCGTTCACTTCCTTAACACTCAACGCAAATATCAGCTAAAAGAATTCACTCAAAACCAGCTTAGGCAAATATACAAGACTTCAAAGCGGGAGTCGGGATACGGCTCTCAGAATTTTGAAAACCTGAAACTAAAGACTTCGGGAAGCTATACCTTAGCTTACACACAAGACAGTTTGGCCGTATTTCTTGGGGACAACCTGGTCTTTGACCTTACCGGGTCGTTTTCAGATGTCGATATTCAAGGTGATTCTCTTTATACTTTAAGTATAAGCAGGGCGGGCCTTGAGACCACCAAGATTTATGGCCTTTCAGACGGTAAGCTCAAAAAGACTATTGAGACTAAGGGCCTTGACTGCGACGGACAGACCTATAAGGTGCTTGGCGGAAAAAACCTATTAATTGCAAGCTCCTGCGAATTGAAATTAGTAACCCAAGCTTCAAAGGTATTATGGTATCTGCCGACTTCTTTTGAGATTGGTTCTTTAAGTGATGATATAACTGTATTTTTCACCGGCCGAATGGATGGCCAGAGCATGCCTTCCTTTTACTCCCTGATAGGATACGACAAAGGAATCTTGTGGGAATACTCCCTTTCTGATTCACTTGCAAGAAAAGGTTCTCTTACTGACCTTGAGGTGCTGGGTGATACTGCTGTGGCCCTCTATTCACGAGACGACGACCTTGACGGGCTGGTGATAGTATACAAAAACGGCACTTCAGTTTTCAGGAACGGGACTAATAGGAAGTATGTGGGAGACCTTGATTACTATCTTACTAACACCACCATACTAAAGGCGGTGCAAAATTTCTCTTACGATACTCTTGATGGTATACCAGATGAAATCAAATACGGCCAGAACTTCAGTATAGGAGACTATGACCCCTTGCAAATTACACTCTGGTTTAAAACCCTGAATAATCTTCCTATGCCAGTTGAGCTCATGGAGCAGGTCAGGGGTAATTTACAGAATCTCAAAGACTATATCTTAAACCCCAAGATAAATTCCATAAGCACCTGTGACTACGACGGGGATGGCGTAAAAGACCTATTAGTTGTTGGGGACTCATACTTTTCAATACTCAGTGGGGCAAATTTCAGCGAATTGATTTTCAAGGACCAGCAGAACTGGAGATATTCACAAAGTTAGGTTAAAAAATACACCGCCCCTTGGTATAATGAAGGGGGTGTGGTACTCTGCCTTGATGACTTTTCAGGGGATGGCCTTGGGGAACTGGCTATTGGCACCTGGTCTGGGAATCTAAGCCTTATTGCTGGTGGCAAGGTGAAGTGGAATTCTGTCTACAAGAACCTGCAGCTGGACAGATTCTCAGTAATTGATGATGTCGACGGGGACGGCGTAAAAGACCTTTTAGTCCAAAGGTGGATTCAGGACAAGCCAAGCGACATATATTTTGTGAGCTCTGTTGATGGCAGGCAAAGGGCGATATTTTCAGCCAACCAGTATTTTTACGAGACTAATTCCGATGATATTGACAAAGACAACCTGAATGAAAACATACTCGTGTACTCTGCAGACGACCTTTCGGTTTTGGAAGTCTTCTCGCCAACATACAAATTCGAGTATTCGGGCATAAATGATGTGTGGAGCACCTGGAGTGAATATGGTAAGGTCCTTCCCATAGAAATAATCCCAGACTACGACGGGGACGGTTTCAAAGACCTTGCCCTTGGTATGTCCAGAAAATGGGGGAATTCTGCAAGTGCCCTCTTAATTTACAGCGGAAAAAGCAAGAATCTGATTGATATAATTTCCCTCGATGGCGATGTTAGTGAAGATATTAATGGGGATGAGTGGCAATACTTCCCTGAAGTTAAGAGGTTCGGGGAACTTTTGACTTTTATAATACCTACTCAAGACCAAGGTGGCCAGTCCTCTGGCGGGAGACTTGGCGTGTACAACTTGACTTCTAATGATGTAGTTGCCTACTTCAACCATGAAATAAAAACTGTGGTAAGCTATGGAGTTAATATACAACTCCTCGGCAAAAACGGTGAAATCTACATACTAAACCAGACCGATTTTAGGAGACCTGAAGTGTCTGATAGTGGCTCAACTGTAAAAGTGAAATCAAATGATAATTATTACACCACTATTTATGTTGACGGCGGGATTGCCGGAAGCGGAAGGAAAAGTGAATTTTCCATGAGGCTGCCCAATGGTGACCACAAAGTCATAGTGTCCTTGCTGAGCGAAGACGGTTTTGAAAAACTATTCAATTATGATGTGAGTACCTTCACTTCGACAAGTCTGGCTTTCTTAAACAATTCACTGATGGTGATACTGGTGCTCTTTGGCGCCTACAAGGTGATTAAAAAATGGAAATCGCAATAGAAACTAGTGAACTTACCAAGACCTTTGGCCTAGTCAAGAGACTGACAGCAGTGAATGCACTTTCCATGAAGATTGAAAAAGGCACGGTTCACGGCTTTATAGGTCCTAATGGTGCGGGAAAGACCACCACTATAAAGATGCTGACGGGGTCAATAACTCCAACCAAGGGTTCTGCTCAGATATTTGGGATTTCTGCTGGCAAAAATGAAGCTAAAGCTAAGATAGGCTACTCTCCTGAGCACCCCAACTTCTATTCACAGTCTGCTTTCAAATTTTTAGTGTATAACGCTAGGATTTGCGGCATTGAAAAAAAGGAAGCAGAACTTCGGGCCACTCGGTTACTCGACTGGATGGGTCTTTTAGACTTCCGTGACAGAAATGCCATGGGCTTTTCTGCAGGCATGAAACAAAAACTCGGGCTCCTTCAGGCCTTAATACATGACCCTGAAGTGCTGATACTCGATGAGCCCACAGCAAATCTTGACCCCATAGGCAGGTTTGATGTCTTGCAAAAAATCCGGGACCTTGCCAAAAAGGAGGGTAAGACCATCCTTGTTAGCAGTCATATTTTAGATGAGCTTGAAAAAGTTGTCGACCATGTGACCATAATAAACAAGGGCCACACGGTTCTTCAAAGCGACATAAGTTCACTGCGAAATCAATTCTCAAGCAATAAATATGTAGTTGAGACTACTAATAACCAGACTTATCTGCCTCAGATTTCAAAGCTTGGGCCCGCCGCTCTAAACCCTGATGGCAATATTGAAGTTACTGTAAAAGACCCTGAAAAATTCAAGTCTTCTTTATTTTCACTCTTTAAGGGAAATACAAAAAACCTCTCTGGTTTCTATCCCCTTAAGATGTCTTTAGAAAACATATTCATGAATGTACTCGGTGATAAAAATGATAAATAAAGCTATATTTGAAAAGACGTTTAAGGATTTTTTTAGTTTAAAGACTATCTTAATTTATGCCGTCTTCCTTTCTGTGCCTTTAATAATATTTTCCAATGTTGCTCTTGAAGCCGACTTCTTTAATGTAACTAGCCTCGACTTAATGGTTGAATACCTCTTTGGGTTCTTCTCTGTATTCTCCTATGTCTGGGTCTGTGGCATGGCAATTGGAATACTTGCGGCATACTTTTGCTCCTCTATGATTGCTCAGGAAGTGAATGATAGAACCATTTTGCTTTTGGTGACAAAACCCGTGAGCCGAGCATCCATTTTCCTGTCAAAGTTTTTGGCATTTTTGGCGGCCATACTGGTGTACTCTGCCTTATCCCTCTTTCTTTCTGTATACATATGGGCTTCAGTCTTTGAGCTTGACATTCAGTCGCTTTGGGTCTTCGTCTCAAAAATTCCCTACTTCTTCATATATTCAGTCTTTGTTGCCCTTTTCTTTGGCAGCATAAGCGCAGCCATTTCGGCACTCTCTTCAAGTAGGCTAAAGAGCATAGTGCCTTCAGTAATCCTTGTCATACTCGCCTTCTTTGTCTTCATACAGGTTCGCGGGGTGGCAAGAAATTTGGGGGTATATAATGGAATTTTGAGCTTTTCAGACGTGGGCTATGACTTTGGCAACCTCTATATCTCAACTCTTGAGGCGGGCGGCGTCCGGTTCATTCCCTTTATGCAGGGGGTTCTTGGGACTTTCACCGGGACCTATAAGGTGCCGCAGGAGATGGTAGATATTGACTATGACCAAGGTGTAATACTTCCAAGCCTTAAGAGGCTGAATTACCGCACACCCTTTAGTTCACTTTTGAAACTGATAATACTTCCGGGACTCCTGACCCTGCTTGGCTTGGTGGTTTTTGTTAAAAGGGATATAAATTAAGTCCTTTATTCAAGGTGCTTGGACTTAGCTCCACCAAGCTGATCCATCTGCCTGAAAATATAAGCACCGTCGCTTTCAACCGTACCAACACTTGACCAAACCTGGTCAAAGCCATTGTATGCCTCAAGGTCCCCTGTGAGTATTATGGTTGGGATGTCTGTTATATTGTACTTTTCAACCAAGGCGCTTCCCTGTAAGCTTGCGATATCATATGTGCTTTTGTTTTTTATGAATATGCCGAGGTTTGAGAGTGCACCATCGTGTATTTTTACATCATAGCAATCTGTGCAGCTTGAGTCATTGAGGTAGGTTATGTCAACTAAACCTCTTATTTTATTATTTGAAAGTTCAAGGTAAGGGGCTGCGGGTTGTATTACCATGTAGCCATCACTTTCCTTTGAAACTTTTTGGAGTGTTTGGTAAACTGCACCGTAACTGGTCATATCACCGACTATGACAATTGCGGGAACGTTTTCTATGCCGTACTGGCTGATGTAGTTAGAAGCATCTTCATACTCTACATTTTGGGTGTTTTCAACATACACCCCATTCTGGTCTAAGAAATTTATGGCAACACCAAGGTCACTGCAGTCTGTGCAGCTGGTGGCCTTTATGTTTATTATATTCACTTTTCCAACGACGCTTTCACTTGCCACATCAAAGTATGGCGCGGTCGGAGTCTCAAGCACCAAGGCGTCGTTTTTTTTGGTAAATCCTGTGAGATTTAGTTGGTCAGTTTTTCCCTTAACTATGATTGCTGGAAGCTTTTTTATGCCATATTTACTGATATAATTTTTTGATGCTAGTGAACCAAAGTCTTCACTGTTTTCAGTCTTCACCTTAACATTACTTCCTTTAATTTGGCTTATGAAGTCCCCTAAGATTTCACACTTGTCACAGTTCGACTTCAGGAGAGTTAGGGTAATGCTTGCCGGATTATTTGAATTTGAGGAATCCAAATATTTATTGGTTATAAGAGTGAAATTCGCCACTGAAATTATTAGGAGCGAAAGCACTCCAACCAAAATCATATCTGAAGTCTTCATCACAGCTTTAATTTCGTCCGATTCTTTAAATGTTTATAGTTTATATCTTGTTACTTCATGGTCATAACTCCACAGGACATCTTTTAGAATCATGGATAAAGCGAGTATAGTTTAAGCGCTGGGAGGGAGACTCGCAAACTTTTATCCCGTTTTACGGGATGAAGGAAAAGTTTTATCAAAACACAGATTAACCTACGCTGGGAGGGAGACTCGAACTCCCAAACACATAGTGAACTGGCTTTCAAGGCCAGCGCCTTAACCATTCGGCCATCCCAGCAAGCTTTTGAAAAAAGCTTGACCAAAACCGCTGTGCGGGTTTGACAGTTAGCACTGGATTTATTTGCTTTTAATGGTTATTGTAGTAAACTATAAAAAAAATTATTGCCTCGTAACTACGAGGACTTAATCCTAAACCTTATTTAGCAACACCCGTCGCCATGTTTTTCATCTTTTTCGCATCCGCAAGTTTTACACACATTTATCACCAATAATAAACTAATCTTATATTTTATAAGCTTTTGTTAATAATCACGTGGTCAAAAAAGTTACTAGTAAAACGACCAAAAACCCACTAATTATGCCACTCCACCTGATTCTTTTATTTTCATCAATCTTTGCAGCAGGAATTAACTCGTCCACTGAGATGTGGAACATAAAGCCCCCTGCTGCGGCAAGTGAGATGCCAATTAGGGCGGGGTTCCCGCTCTTAAGGACAAAGAAGCCGAATAGAAAACCAAAGAGCTGGAAAAGTACGGTGCCGGCCACCAGCAAGAAGGCCTTTAATTTGTCTTTTAGGAAGTTGTAGACAGGAATGATTACTGCTATGTTTTCAGGCACATCTTGTATGGTCATGCTGACAGCCACTGCGATGCCAAGACTGGCGCTTGCGGCAAAGCCTGCACCTACTGCCAGACCCTCGGGGATATTGTGAAGACCCATACCTATTACGAGCATGGCGACACTTTTGGCCATAGATTTATTGGATTTCTTGAATAATTCCGAGTGAAAATGAGGTAACACCCTTTCGACTAATTTTAAGGCGGCAACTCCAAAGACAAATGATACTATTATGGGAAAAGCCGTGGTGAATTTCAGTGCTTCAGGTATAAGATTCAAAAAAGTTATTGAAATCATCATGGATGCGGCAAAGGCTAGCGACCAGTACATGACGTTTTTGTTTGGCCGCTTTAAAACCCCAATCAGGGCGCCAAAGGTTTGCCCTGCAAAGATTAAGAAGATGAGGAGCCAAAAATTGTCCATGAAACTTTCAGGTTAACCTTGTTTATATGTGTTTTACGTGTCTTTAAAAATCACAAAACCCCTATCTTTTTGGCAATAGCTGCGGGGGTAGCGAAGTCTGGCCAAACGCGCAGGACTTAGGATCCTGTCTCAAGTGAGTTCGAGGGTTCAAATCCCTTCCCCCGCATCGAGCGATGCTCGCTAGATCCGCCATGGCCCCGAAGGGGCCATCTTGGGATACAAGGGGCGAAGCCCCTGTAGGGTGTCAAATCCCTTCCCCCGCATAAACTTTTACAAAAGTTTAATCAAAACATAGGGTGCCTTTGGCACCCGGCTTCCGGATGCAAGGACGGAGTCCAGATTGGAATTATAAAACATCGGTTAACTAAAAATACTAACGAGATAACTTTTCATATGGACAATAAAGACCTGACTAAATTCATAGTTGAAGCCAAGAAAAACGGCTATGCAAGCTTTGGTGAAATGGGTGAAGTAAGTTTAAGTGATGGCGGCAAGCAAATTAAGTTCTACAAGGACAATTTTATCTATACTGATACTTATTATGGCTTTAACCCTTTTATAGGGACTGAAGTGGTGCTTTTTGATAATAAGCCAGTTTGGGCCATGAGCTACCACGGGAAGCTAATTAATGGCGATTCTGAAAAAATCTACAATTTCCTAAAAAAAGTCATGCAAAAGGTTTCAGTTACTAGCCCTTTTCGAGGACCGAGAAACCACGGCGAAGGGAGTCTTGAGTATATCAATGAATTTGAAGGTGACTTCTCTGACTTTAAGGGGCGTGAAAAAATTCTTTCAGATGATGTCTTAGCGTATGAGCTTGAATATTTCGGTGGAAGGGTCAGAAGAAAAGTGGTATGAAGCTAAGTAACCCGAGAATTATTGCAAAGTATGCGAATTTTATTTGTCTTGAAAGTTTGAGGAAGATGTCAATGCTCAAAAGTCCTACCACAAAGGCCACACCTGCCGCTACCATGCTGTTTATGGTTATGACGCCTGGATGAAGTAAGGATACGCCAACGTCGGCAGCGGCGACTAAGGGCACGCTCAAAAGAAAGCTAAGTCGCAAGGCCTGCTCGCTGCTATAGCCCTGAAAGAGCAGGGCGCTGGTGGTTGTCCCGCTCCTACTTATGCCTGGCAGTGCCGCAAAGCCTTGTAGAAGGCCTGTGATTATTGAAGACTTGGTATCTTCTTTTCTTTCCCCTTTTTCCTTGACGCTAAGCTGTGTTATACCGGTAATTATTAGGAGCGCACCTATGACCGCTATGACCTTGACCCCGCTCTGAACCGGGAAATTGCTTGCAAAAAGATAGAGTGGTGTGCCGACTAGAAAGCTAAAAAATGTAGCAGTAAAAAGCCACTTCCATTCTTTTTTTGTCAAAGACAATATGTCCTTTTTGAAATATACTATGACGCTTAGAAGTGTTCCAATATGGAGCCAAAGCGATAGGTCAATGGCGGCCTGAAGTGGAGTTCCAATAAGCCCTACCATAAAAAGAACGAGATTACCGGAGCTGCTAATGGGTAACCATTCAAATATACCTTGAATGATGCCTAAAACTACGGCATGAACTAATTCCACTAAACTCTAGTAAATAACTGAATAAATAGTTTTTGAAACTAGAAAAATAACATAACACCAATTAGTAAAAGCACAGTTAATCCAACAGTGCCAATTATGATTGCTTTTTCATTATCGTTTAAGTTTCTGTTTCTTGCCTTGTTTCTTTTATTTATGAAAACCACTAAGAGTGGAATCCAAATTGCAATATATGCTGAAGATGAACTGTTATTTTTTTTAGACCTCTCTTTATCTGAAAAATTGTAAAAAACGATAAGTCCAAGAAGCAAAACAGTTAGTAAAAGGCCTGCAATTAGTAGTGGTTTTTTCATTTAATCACTCATTTAATATTAAGCTAAAACCTCAACTATTTTTCTATGAACTTCAAAACCTTCTGAGTGGAGTTTGTAAGAAAGTGTATGTGGGTTGTTAATTTCAAGTTCCTCAGCACTCAAAACTATTAATGGGTTGGAATGAGTGTTACTTGATAGCTGGTCTTTAAGGTACTCAAAATTATATTTTTCGAAATCCAAACTATTTCCCTCATAAACAATCCTACTCAATTCTCTTGCTCTTCCTGGGTTTCCAATAAATTTTATAGGTACTTTCTCCGTTATAGCATATCTTATTGCTGCTGAGTCTCCTGGAAGGAGATCTTGGTATGCGGATACTGTTCCTGGAAGTTTCTTAATGAGGTCACTTGCTTTTTCATGCCAAGACTCTGGTATTTTGCTGAAATCTAATGGTTCTTCTAGGCTAAATATTGATAGCGTTTTTTTCCCTAATTCGGGCGTTAGACCTGAAAATATTACGTC
>Ga0114931_10004378_pt1 | contig 17617 bp, 16 predicted proteins | sample 2SBtaG_FD_89579 | JGI IMG/M metagenome (GOLD analysis project Ga0114931, IMG submission 89579) | Deep subsurface microbial communities from Kolumbo volcano to uncover new lineages of life (NeLLi) - 2SBTROV14_V59a metaG | ecosystem: Environmental > Aquatic > Marine > Volcanic | place: Kolumbo...
ATGAGAATGGAGCAAAATTACGCAGTTTTTCAGAATCAAATTACAACAAATTAAGTTCTTTTGATTTTAACATACGACTATTGGATGGTCAGCAAGTAAATGTAAACACAACTTTGGCCCCTGTCTCCCTCGTTAAGAAGTGTGGATTTAAGAACCTAGAATCCGCAGTTGCTATCGACTATGATTTTTTTTTACGTGCTGGAATATTACACCAAGCCAAGTTTCATTTGATAGAAAAAAACCTCGTTAAATACAGAATTAATAAAAACCAACTATCTCACAGAGACATATCAAAAACCCTATCCTATTTGGATAAAGTCCGAGATAGCATTCTATCCGAACTTGATCCTGATAAAAAGCAAGAATATATTTCAGCATTAGCTCAGTACAAAAAAAGTAAACCCCTATCATGCAAAACCATGGAGATGGGCTTGAAATTTTTCACCAAGACACTTCCAATTCCAATTGCCGATAGCATATTGCGATTCTATCTTGATAAGATTAGAACACACAGATAGATTCGATAAAATTTTATCATGACCAATAATAACTTGAAAGTGTTGAATCCTTTAGTTTCAGTTATAATTGTTAACTATAATGGAAAAACACATCTTGAGAAATGCCTCAAATCACTAGCAGAAATAAACTATTCTGACATTGAGATAATATTGGTTGATAATAATTCCTCTGATTCTAGCTTGGAGTTTGTCAGGGATAATTATCCTGATATTATAATATTGAAACTTGAGAAGAACTATGGGTTTGCAAAACCAAACAATATGGCAGCTAAAATTGCAAAAGGGGAATATTTTTTATTTCTAAACAATGACACCAAAGTTACTCCAAACTTTATTGATGAATTATTGGCAGTCTCTGAATCTGATCATAACATTGCAATATTGCAAAGTTTACTGCTGAAACCAAATGGCACAGTTGACTCTAGTGGAGATTTTATAGATGAATTGGGAGTAGTTTACAACTCTAAAAAAATCCCTGATAAGGTAAGGGTGATTTCTAGTGCCAGAGGCGCATCAATGCTGGTTCGATGCAGTGCATTTGAGAAACTGGGTGGATTTGATGAAAAATTTTTTGTCTCTTTTGAAGACGTTGATCTAGGTTGGCGAGCATGGATATTAGGATATAAGGTAGTTGTTGTGCCAAAGTCAATTGTCTATCATGTTGGAGGACAGACAGTTAAAACAATAAAATCTGACATTGCATTTCATGGATTCAAAAACCAACTGTCTATGAAAATTACAAACTTTGAATTTCCAAAATCTTTGTGTGTATTATTGAGTTTTTTTCTCAAATATGGTTTTAGGGAAATTAAGATTTGGTTTGACTACAAAATACACGGTTCTACAAAAATTACCTCTACTGAACATGAAGATACCATAGCACAAAATCCCAACATTGGTATAATTTTAAAAAGTCTGTTTTGGATAGCAAAAAACCCTCTATATCTTTTGAGCAAATACAGAAAAGTAAATTCACAAAGAGTGTTAAAGACAAATGATCTTATAAAATTAAAAATTCTAAGTAATGAATTACAGTAAATTCTAATATGATCTAATCTAAATCATTTTTAAAAAAAATATTATGCATTAAATTTTACAAATTATTATATTGTAATGAATTACTAAATTATATGATGTTAGATATTTCAACTATGGAAAAATATGATTCACAAGGAATGTACAAAGTTTATGACAAATGGCCTGAGATTGCACGAGAATCTTATATGGCAGATCTAGAACCTGTAGATTTTGATGATGTTGATCACATATTATTTGCTGGGATGGGAGGCTCCGGTGCAATTGGAGACCTGTTTTCTTCAATATTATCTAAAAGTAACATTCATGTATCTCTTGTAAAGGGTTATCTCTTGCCAAAGACTGTCGACAAAAATACTTTAGTGGTTGCAACTAGTATTTCTGGTAATACATCTGAGACTTTAACAATACTTGATTCTACAAAAAAATTAGATTGTAACGTAGTTGCATTTTCTTCCGGGAATAAAATGGAAAAATTTTGTAAGAACAACCAAATTATATTTAGAAATATTCCACTTTTTCATTCTCCAAGAACATCTTTTGTAAGTTTTACTTATTCAATTCTTAAAACATTGAATTCCATGCTACCAATCGGGGAAACTGACATTTTGGAATCAATAAACCAACTTGATATTATGAAAAAACAAATCTTTTCTCATAATTTATCTGATTCAAATCCTGCAATTAATTTATCTGATTGGATAACTGGAATTCCTATTATGTATTATCCACATGGTTTACAATCAGCTGCAACTCGATTTAAATCATCTTTGCAAGAAAATGTAAAGACACATGTAATTATAGAAGATGTCATAGAGGCATGTCATAATGGTATAGTGTCTTGGGAGAAACCATCTGTTGTACAACCAATACTTTTACGGGGAAAAGATGATTACATAAAAACAAAAGAAAGATTTGATATAATTGAGGAATTTTTCATGGAAAATTCAATTAATTTTAGAGAAATTTATTCTATTTCAGGAAACATTTTATCAAAACTGATCTCACTTATCTATCTGCTTGTCTATACATCAATTTATAGAGCAATTTCATCAAAAATAGATCCATCACCAGTTTCTTCTATAGATTACATAAAAAGTCGAATTTGAAATTTTTTTGTGTAAAAATATATCAAAATCCTTTATGAATAAGAAGAATAAAAAAGGAATTACTGTGTAAATTATTGTGATTCATGCATTATTAATTAGTCAATATTTCCCACCTGATATTAATGGCTCTAGTACTAGATCTTATAATCTAGCAAAAAGTCTCATAACTCAAAACTGTAAGGTTACTGTAATTTCCACATTTCCACATTATCCTGAACCCAAAAATCTTAATGAATACAAAAAAAAATTATTGATCATTGAAAATATGGATGGGATTAAAATTATCCGTATCAGGATTCCACATCTTTCACATGATTCACATTACAAACGTATTTTATTACACTTGTCTTTTTGCCTTTCATCCCTATTAGGAATAATTTACGTGAAAAATATTGATGTAATTTTTGCAATGAATCCATCATTTTTTGTTGCGTCTCCTGCCTTAATCTACAAAATATTATTTCAAAAAAAAATTATTCGTAATGTAGATGATCTCTGGCCAGAAGTATTTTATGATTTAGGAATAATAAAATCACGTGTTATTAAAAAAATACTTGATTTTCTCTCTAAGGTATCATATAACACGTCAACAGCTATAATACCAATTAGTGAAGGTTATGTCAAAACATTAGTTGAAAAATATAAAATTCCTACTAATAAAATACATGTAATTGAACATGGGGTTGATGTTACAAAATTTAATCAATCTGATCAGTCTTGTATTGAAAACAAAGAAAAATTAATTATGTATTCTGGCGCTATTAACATTGGATATGATTTTGAACCTATCATTCAGGCTGCCAAATTATTAGAATCACAACAGATTAGATTTGTTATTCGTGGAACTGGAGATATGGTAGATAAACTTGAGATAATGATAAAAAAATATGACGTTCATAATATTATGGTGAATACCACTCTTTTAGAAAAAAATAAGTTGATTTCTCTTCTTAAAACTGTAAATATTTTTTTGTTGCCTATGAGTTTTGGTGTAATTGATTTTGGTTTACCTACAAAAGTATTAGAATATCAAGCACTAGGGAAGCCAATAATATGTATTTCAAATGGTGAGGCTGGAAATTATATACAAAAAACTCGCAGTGGGCTAGTTGCTACAAATAAAGATCCAAAACAAATATCTGAATTAATTCTAAAACTAATTAAAGATGAAAATCTTGCAAATCAACTTGGAAAAAATGGTTATGATCATATTCATAATAATTTAACTTTGGAACGTATAGGGGAAAAACTTGTTAGTTTAATTAATACTTCATAATTTTTGTTATAGAATTACTAATAAAGGCTTGATACTTTATGAAATTTATTGAAAACTAAAGTAGCTTTGATCACTGGTATCACTGGACAAGATGGTGCCTACTTGGCTGACTTTTTACTAAAAAAAAATTATACTGTTTATGGAACATTTAGAAGAATATCCTCTCCAAATTTTTGGCGTCTACTTTATCTTGGAATTGCAGATAAAGTAAAATTAATTCCTGCTGATTTGATTGATGATTCTTCTTTAAAAGAAACACTACGAATCTCAAAACCTGATGAGGTATATCATCTTGCTGCTCAAAGTTATGTTGGTGCATCTTTCTCACAACCTATTACCAGTGGTGAATTTACTGGATTGGCAGTTACTAGAATGTTGGAAAGTGTTAGACAATTTGATCCTACAATTAAATTCTACCAAGCATCATCTAGTGAAATGTTTGGAAACAATTCGTCTTCTAAATTAAATGAATCTTCTAAATTTCAACCAGAAAGTCCTTATGCTGCAGCTAAAGTATACGGTTTTAACATGACACGAATGTATCGTGAAGGATATGAAATGTTTGCATGCAATGGAATATTGTTTAATCATGAATCTCCCTTACGAGGATTGGAATTTGTTTCTAGAAAAGTTACTAACGCTGTTGCAAAAATATCCTTGGGTATTGACAAATTTGTATATCTTGGTAATTTAGCATCAAAAAGAGATTGGGGTTATGCTCCAGAATATGTTCAATGTATGTGGAAAATTCTTCAGCAAAAAAATCCGGATGATTTCGTAATTGCTTCAGGAAAATCTTATACTGTATTAGATTTGGTGAAAAAATCATTTTCAACTGTTAATTTAAACTGGAAAAAACATGTTAAAATTGATAAAAAATTATATAGAATTTTGGAAGTAGATAAATTAGAAGGTGACTCAAGAAAAGCACAGCAAAAATTAAGATGGACTCCTAAAACAAATTTTGATGAATTGATAAAAATCATGGTAGAATCTGATATTGAAAGATGGAAACAATGGAAGAATGGAGGACTTTTCCCTTGGGATGCAATTAATTCCCTTGATGAATACAAGACGATAAGTAGAACAAAGAGATAGGAAGCAAAATGCGAATAATGTGGTTAGCTTCCCATCTAAGTCATGAGTTTGGTGCTACAAAATTTGTCTTTGAAACAATTTCTAATCTTTCAAAAAAACACGTGGTTGATCTATATGTTCAAAAATCCTCAATCGAATTACAGAAAAAATTTGAAAATATCCCAATTAAAATTAAAAATTTGAATAAATATTCTACAGGTGATATTTTATTTTGGCTAAACTTTAAAAAACAAATCAATAAAGAGATTAAATTTCTAAAAAGTATTTTTCAAAACTACGATGTTGTAGTATCTTCTATGTTCCCAATGAATATTTTAGGAAATTCTATAGGACTTCCTCATCTACAATATTGCTTTGAGCCATTTGCATTTTTTTGGGATCCATACATGATAAATTCACTTTCATTTCCTAAACGTCTATTTCTAAATATACTTAAGAAAAAATATGGACCATTAGATATAACTGCAACACAAAATGCAAACGTCATTTTAACTGTAAACAATGGGACAAAAAAATGGATATCAAAAATTTATGGTACAAATTCAATCCCAACATATCTTGGAGTCGATACTAAACATTTCAAAAAATATTATGACAAAAATATGATTAATACGTATGCTGGAAAAAAAATTATTATTCATAGTACTGATTGGACTCCACTAAAGCGTACAAGTTGGCTAATAGAACAACTCTCTGAAATACTAACAAACAATGATGTAATTCTGTTAATTACTGAAGTTGTAATACAAGGAGATGATAAAATAAAAGCACTAAAAATAATTAAAGAAAAAAATCTTACTAATGTAAAATTACTTGGTAATGTTTCTTATGATATCCTTCCAAAATATTACTCATTGTCTGATATTGCAATATATTCTGGAATCGGTGCAGGTGCTAGTGCCGCAAGTCTATTTGTACTTGAATGTATGGCATGTAAAACCCCCGTAATTAGAACAGGTGATTCAATTGAAGAAATTGAGCATGGAAAAACTGGATTTTTATTTGAAAAAGATGATGAAGAATCATTTAAAAAATTTACTTTACAATTATTATTTGATGATAAATTACGAGAGAAATTTGGAATTGCATCTAATAATTTTATAATGGAAAAATACTCTTGGGAGAAAGTTTCAAATATTATTGAAAAAGAATGCTTTAGATTAATTAGATCATAAATTATATTTTTTATGAATTTTTTTAATACATTCGGATACATAATCAATTTGTTTATTGGTTATTGCAAGTCCGGATGGTAAATACATTCCAGTTTTTTCCACATGTTCAGAAACTGGATATTTTTGATTTTTATACCATTTTTTAATTGGAGGTTGTTTATTCAATGAGATGAATGTAGTTCTTGTATCAATCTTATTTTTTCTTAGTTCATTCATTAATTGATTACGATTAATTCCAAAATCTTTTTCATTAATTAAAATTGTAAACATCCAGTATACTGATTTTGCATAATCTTTTTCAATTGGTAGTTTAATCCCTTTCACATTTTTTAGATTTTTAATGTATCTTTTTGCCATCATCTTTTTAATTTTAATGAATTTTTCAATCTTTTCTAATTGTGCTAATCCTATTGCTGCTTGTAGATTTGTCATTCTATAATTATATCCTATTTTGTCATGAAAAAACCTCTGGTTTTTGTTATGATACATATCTCTATACAATTTTGCGTTTTCAAAAATTTTTTTGTTATTTGTTAACATCATTCCTCCTTCACCTGTTGTAATAATTTTATTTGCATAAAAGCTAAAACAACTTATGTCAGTCATACTTCCTACATTTTTATCATTGTATTTTGCTCCATGCGCTTGTGCTGCATCATCAATTGTAAATAAATTGTAATTTTTAGCTATTTTTAAAATCGGTTTATAATCAACTGGGTGTCCAAATAAATCTACCATGAGTATTGCTTTGGTTTTTTTTGTAATCTTTGATTCTATCTTATTTGTATCCATATTGTATGTATCAATTTCACTGTCTACAAGTACTGGCCTTGCACCAACATACATTACAGCTGCAGCTGTTGATATCATTGTTTGAGCAGGTAATATCACCTCATCTCCTTTACCTATCTCTAAAGATAACATTGCCAAATGAAGTGATGCTGTACCACTAGAATTTGCCACTCCGTATTTCATTTTATTAAAAGAACAAAATTTTTCTTCAAATTTTGTAATAAATTCCCCTGCAGATGAAATCCAGTTTGTATCTAGGCATTGATTAACGTATTTTTTTGCATTTTGTGTCAAAAGAGGTTCATTTACTGGAACTTTCACAATTTGTTACTCCTTGAATTCAAGTTTAAGGCTTACTGAATGCTTAATTTTTAATATGCATTTTTCAAAAATATAATATCATGAATTGTAGAATGTGCCAATCTTCAAATCTTGAACAATTTTTAAATTTAGGATCTACACCTCCTGCTGATAATTTTCTTACTTCTAAACAATTATCTGAACCTGAAATCTACTACCCTCTCAATGTACACATTTGCCATAATTGTGGCTTGATTCAATTAGGTTATGTTGTTCCTCCTGATAAACTCTATAACTCTAATTATCCATATGAGTCATCTACTACTGATACCGGAAAATCTCATTTTTTTAATATGGCTAATGAAATTTGTAGCAAATTTAGTTTAGAAAAAAACTCACTTGTTGTAGATCTTGGAAGTAATGTCGGTGTTTTACTTCAAGGATTTAAAGAAAATCAAATGCGTGTTGTCGGCATTGAACCATCTGTTAACATTGTACGTATTGCTATTGAAAATGGAATAGAAACTATCCCTGCATTCTTTTCCATGGATGCAGTAAACGAAATACTTGAAAAACATGGTCATGCTTCAATTCTTACTGCAACAAATGTATTTGCACATATTGATGATCTTGATGATTTTATGAATACTACTGATAAACTTTTAACTGATGATGGAATCTTTGTCTTTGAAGCACCCTACTTTTTACATTTGTTAAACAATTTAGAATATGATACTATTTACCATGAACATCTTTCATATTTATCCATAAAACCATTAAAATTATTTTTCGAAAAACACGGTTATGAAATTTTTGATATTAAAGAAGTCACAATACATGGTGGTTCATTACGAGTTTTTGTGTCTAAAAAGAGTAAACAAACAATCAAACCTATTGTAGATGAAATGATCAAAATAGAAGAAGAACAAAAAATTTATTCAATTGATACCCTTAAAGATTTTGCAAAAAAAGTACATGATCATAGAAATGATTTATTATCTTTATTACACAAACTCAAATCTCAAGGTAAAAAGATTGTTTGTATCAGTGCTCCTGCAAAAGGAATGACTTTGATGAATTTTTGTAATATTGATTCTACTCTATGTGATTTTGTAACTGAAAAATCTAAAATGAAAATTGGAAAATTTACGCCCGGTACTCATGTTCCAGTTGTGTCTGATGATATTTTTGATAAAGATTCTCCTGATTATGCAATATTACTTGCATGGAATTTTGCTGATGAAATCATAAAAAATCTCTCTGTTTTTGAACAAAATGGCGGAAAATTTATTATTCCTATACCTCGTGTGGAAATTAAAAATGACTCTTGAAGTGAAAAAAATTATTCCTGCATTCACTGATGATCGGGGTGATATTGTAGATGTAATTACAGATAAAACAATAACTCATGTTGGAAGAATCACTTTTACTTCTGGCTCTGTAAGGGCAAGTCATTATCACAAAAAATCAAATCAGTACAATTATGTTTTGTCTGGAAAAATTGAATTGACTGTTAAAAATCTAAAAGATAACACTCCTATTGAAATTATTCCTTTAGAGTCCAATGATCTTATTTTGGTTCCACCTTATTGGTATCATTCCTTGAAATCTATTTCTAATGCAGAATTAATGATATTTACAACATCTCCAAGAAATGATGGTGGATATGAGGATGACACTTTTAGAATATCTGACATTGAAAATTTTACACTTTGAAATAAATTGACTGTAAAAAATTTCCTTTTAAGATTTTTTGAATTAATTAGGCATGCATTAAAAATTGAAGATTTGATCTTTATCAGTGGTCAATCAGCTATTATTTCAAACAGAACAAGATATGATAAGATGGAATCATTAGATGATGCTGAAGTAAAGGTATTCTCTCAATTTGGCGAAGATGGGATTTTAGATTATCTTTGTGAAAAATTAAAAATTAGAATACCCATTTTTTTTGAAATAGGTGTGGAAGATTTTTCTGAATGTAATTGTAGATTATTATGTGAATTAAGAAATGCAGAAGGATTTATTGTTGATAGTCATAAGTCTCTTTATAGTAATCTTAAAAAAAGAGATATTTTTTGGAAAACAACAATTGAAGTTTATCAAAAACTAATAGACAAAAATAATATAGTTCCTATTGTAAATAATTTTTTCAAAAAATATAAAAATCCAGATATTTTTTCGTTAGATATAGATGGAATTGATTATTTCATTTTACAGAAAATCCCACTAAAAAATTTCAAAATTGTAATTTTAGAATATAATCCTACTTTTGGGAGCACAAAAAGTGTTACAATTCCATATGATGAAAAATTTTCTCGCGAAAAATATCATTTTTCTCATCTTTGTTTCGGAGCATCATTAAAAGCATACATAGAATTTATGAGTGAAAATGGATTTACTCTAATTGGATGTACAAAAGCATGTAATAATGCATTTTTTATAAAAAATGATCTTTTACATAATGTTAATATTAAAATTCCTAAAGAAAATGATCTTGAAGATTTTACAGTAAGCAGAATAAGAGAATCCAGAAATTCTAATAGAAAATTAAATTTTAAAGAAGGAAAAGAAAAACTAAATGAAATTAAACATTGTAAACTTGTTGATTTATCAGATGGATTAACTAAACCAATATCTGAAATATTTGATATTTAATTATTAATTTAATAGAAAAACTATATTACTACTAATAATGACTTTAATTTGTTAAAATCTTTGATTAATTGTCCAAATTGTAATTGTGATGTGAGTTTACTTATTTTAAAAAAAGATTGTTTTGAAGCTTTCAAATGTAAAAATTGTTTTTCAGTATTTTCAAATTTTGAATATATTAACAATAAAAATAATTTTGATTCTGAAATCAACACAGATAAAGTTTCACAAAATTCAATAAAATTTTACCAATTACCCCGATTTTTATTAAATAGATATACATTCAAAATTACCGCAAATTTTGATTTTAATTATATTTCAAAACAAATGGATTTGAAAAAAATTGAAAATTCATTAGATATTGGATGTCAATATGGATTTCTAGTTAAAAAACTTCAAGATGTTGGAATAGTTAGTCATGGAATTGAAGCATTTCAACATCCGTATTCTGTATGTGAAAATCGAATAACATATGAGTATTTTACAGAAAATTATAACTCAAATAATAAAAAATATGATCTGATTACAATGGGGGATATAGTATATCTTAATCCAAACAGTATAAAATTAATAAATAAAGCTGTTCAAATGTTGAATAAAAATGGGTTTTTAGTAATTACAGGTTTTAATCCATCAACTAAAATCATATCTGAGATTTTAAAAAGATCAGAAGACGGCTATCAAAATTATACTTCTAAAAAAGGATATGAATGTATTTGTAAATCTCTTAATTGCTCTTTGATTGATTTTTCTACTTTTAATCCAAAATTATTCTCAATTAATCTTACTAAAAATGATAAATTATGTGCAGGTTTTGAAATATTAAAATGTATTCTTCGTTTAGATGACGGATTCAAAAAACAATCTTCAGGAATACGTAGTTATACACTAATTAAAAAAAATTCTTAGGGTGGATTTTGATTATCCAAAAACCAATCTATGGTCTTTTTTAATCCTTCCTCGAAATTCATTTGTGGTTCAAAACCAATTTCTTTTTTAGCTTTTTCATAACTTACACATCTTCTTGGCTGACCATTTGGTTTTGCTGTTTCCCATTCAATTGATAAATCAGCATTCATTAATTTTATAGTCAATTCTGCTAGTTCTTTAATTGAAATTTCCACTTCTGTTCCAAGGTTTATTGGTTCTGATTTATCATATTTTTCTGCAGCCAATATTATGCCTCTTGCAGCATCATCTACATACAAAAAATCCCTCGTTGGAGTTCCATCCCCCCATAACTTGATAATTTTTTGATCAGATTTTTTTGCATCATATACTTTTTTTATAATGGCTGGAATTGCATGAGACGAATTTTCATCAAAATTATCACTTGGTCCATAAAGGTTTGTAGGAAAAACAACAATTGACTGAAAATTATATTGTTGTCTATATGCCATTGATTGCACTAGTAGCATTTTTTTGGCTAAACCATATGGTGCATTTGTTTCTTCAGGATATCCTTCCCAAATATCATCTTCTAAAAATGGTAAATCTATAATTTTTGGATAACTACAAATAGTTCCTAATGCTATGAATTTTTCTACATTGTTGTTTCTAGCTTCCTCCATTAGATTTGTTCCCATTGTTATATTATCATAAAATAATTCTCCTGGCTTTTCTTGGTTTAGTCCAATACCTCCTACTTTTGCAGCTAAATGGAATACTATGTCTATATTATTTGTAAATTTTTTACAATTTTCTTTTAACCGTAAATCATCTGTTATTGAGTTTGGAATGACGATTTCTTTGACATTTTTTTCTTTTAATATTTTAACTACTCTTGAACCTAAAAATCCATTTCCACCCGTTATAAGTACTCGTTTATTTTTCCATTCCATATGTTTTGATATTAGCAATTCCGCATATTAATCAATAATGATTTTATAACGTATAACTATCAATTTTTCATGAAAACAATAAAATTTTTGGCACTTCATCATGCTATGCCTCATGCAAACTCACACACTGTATTGTTTTTCAAAAATTTGCTACCAGAGTTAAAAAAAACAACTAATGTACATTTAACATGGCTAATCTACACCCCAAATAAAATTGATACTTACACAGAAGAACCTGATGTTGACATCTTAGACATCCATGATTTTAAAAATGCTTTAGAAATTATTCAAAAAGTCAAACCTGATGTAATTCATATTGATCCTGCTCCTAATTTTATCTTCTATGCATTTTATTTAGTATCTAAATCATTAAACATTCCTATTATTGGATTTTTTGACCATTATGTTGGTGGAAAAATTGAAAGAACCAAACTTTACAAATCTTTCTTACATGAGTTTTTTCAAAACTCTATCCCTTCTGACAATGAGACAAATAAAAAACAATTTATGAGAAGAGGTCGTTTTTTTATTTACAAATATTTATTTTTACTTAAAAGTCAAATTACCATCCCTTTAAGTTTGTGGAAAATTATCAAGGATTTTTTTATGTTTGTAAAGATCTTTTTAAATTACACAAAATATCCATTATATCCTGTTTTCTCTTGCGATCTTCATTTTCTTGATAATGAGAATTTAATTCAACCTTTGATAAATGCAGGATTTAAACAATCTACTCTTCTAGTTACTGGAAATCCTATGTATGATCCGGCATGCAACTTGTCTATGACTCCAAATAAATGCAATAAAATTCGTGTATTGTTATTAACAGCATCATTATATGAGCATGGATTATGGACTAAAACTCAGCGTGATAAACTATTTGAAAATATTGTTCGTGAAATTACAAAATCTTTTGATATGTTGCTTACTGTAAAAATTCACCCTTCGAGTGAAAATCTTAACGATTACAAACTATTGATAAAAAAACTAGGTATAGACATTCAACTTTATCAGAGTGGAGATATTCTTGATTTTATTAAAAATGCAGATGTTGTTTTAGGTTATTTCTATGAAAGTGCTATATCATATGCATTGATTGCAAGACGACCTACTATAATATGTAATTTTTACAACATGGATGACATGTTTATTAAAAAAGGATTCGTTACAGAATGTAAAGATCCTTCACTGTTAGCAGATCTTATTAAGAAAGTTTATCATTCGAACCCTATCCCTTCACACAAAATTGATGAATATATTAAAGAATTTCACTATAGATCAGATGGATTATCTGCTAAAAGAGTTTGCAATGGACTTTTGAAATTAATTCAATAACACAAAAAATTAAGAATAAGATAATATTTAAACAAAAGAAGTGAATAGAAAAATTACAGTTACTACTGGAACAAGAGCAGAATATGGCATTTTACGTCCAATTCTTAATGAAATAAAAAATAGCAAAAAATTAGATCTTTACCTAATTGTTACTGGAATGCATCTTTCACGTAAACATGGAAGCACAATTAATGAAATTAAAAAAGATGGATTCAAAATTTATTCTAAAGTACAAATGATACCTAAAGGCGATGAAATGTATTTTATGTCAAGATCTTTGGGGGAGGGAATAATTGATTTTTCTAAAATTTTTCGAAAACTAAAACCAGACATCAATCTAATTTTGGGAGATAGGGATGAACCTTTTGCTTCAGCTATTGCAGCTAGTCATATGAATATCCCCAATGCACATATTTCTGGTGGTGACAAAACAAAGGGTGGAATAGATGAATACATCAGGCATGCAATAACAAAAATTTCAAATATTCATTTTGCAACAACACAAAAGAGTAAACTTCGAATAATCAAAATGGGTGAAAATCCAAAATATGTTTTTCTAACTGGTAATCCTGCGATTGATGAAATTTTACAACAAAAAATTTCAACTAAAATTAATCTTGAAAAAAAATATGATGTAAAATTTAAAGGTGATGAAATTTTATTACTTCAACATCCAGTCACTACAGAAATAGAGTTAAGTAAAAAACAAATAAGAAATACATTAAAAGCAATTACAAGATTAAAGAAAACAACAATTGCTATTGCGCCAAATTCCGATATAGGCAATAAAGAAATATTTCAAAAATTAGAATCCTATTCAAAAAAATACTCTTTCATTAAATTATACAAAAATTTACCCCGCAATGATTTTTTAGGCATGCTTAAAAATTGTCAAGTATTAGTAGGAAATTCAAGTAGTGGAATGGTTGAATCTGCATATTTTAAAATACCTACTGTAAATATTGGAATTAGACAACAAGGTAGAGAAAGTGGTAATAACGTTATCAATGTATATGATAATTCTGCAGAATTAATACATAAAGCAATTAAAACTTCATTATCTATAAAAAAGAATACTTTAAAAAATTCTTATCTTTATGGGAAGGGAAATTCTTCAAAAAAAATTGTTAATATTTTAGAAAAAATCAAAATTGATAAAAATTTAATTCAAAAACAAATTTTTTACTAATTTTGAAGCCATTTTTTAAATAATGATAAATAAAACAATATGCAAGAATATTTTGTTACTAATATGGATGATTTTTGCATAGGAGAAAAATTCATTGGAAAAACAAATCCTATTTTCATAATTGCTGAAATCGGAGTTAATCACAATGGTGATATTGATATTGCAAAAAAATTGATTGATGTTGCATTTGAGGCAGATGCTGATGCAGTAAAATTCCAGACTTTTTTTACTGAGGATCATATAAGTAGAGAAGCCCCTGTTGCAGAATATCAAAACAAATCATCATCAATTAAAACTCAATTTGAGTTAGTCAAAAAACTAGAATTAAAGAAAGATGATTTTTTGAATTTAAAAAAATATGCTGAAGGTTTAGGGTTGATTTTCCTTTCAACCCCATTTGATTTTAAAAGTGTAGATTTGTTAATGGATCTAGATATTTCCTCTTTTAAGATTGGTTCAGGTGATTTAACAAATAAACCCTTATTAGAAAAAATAGCTCAAACTGGAAAACCTGTAATATTGTCAACAGGTATGGCAAATTTATCTGAAATTAAAGAAGCTGTTGGATGGTTAGTATCTAACGGTTGTAAAACATATTCGTTAATGCAATGTACTTCTAGTTATCCTACAGAAATTAAAGATTGTAATTTAATGGCAATCAAAAGTTTACAAAAACAATTTGATGTTCCAATAGGATACTCTGATCACACGATAAATTCTATATCTTCAATTCTTTCTGTTGGGTTAGGAGTAAAATTTATTGAAAAACATATTACATTAGATCATACTATGAATGGTCCAGATCACTCAATGTCTATGGAGCCTGATGAATTTAAACAATTTGTTCAAAATATTAAAAATGCTCAAGATGCATTAGGAGATGATATTAAAGAGACATTACCTTGTGAAGAAAATGTTAAAAAATTAGCTAGAAAGAGTATTGTCGCACTCACAAATATCTCTCAAGGAACATTGCTAGATTATCACAATATTGGAATTAAACGTCCTGGTACAGGAATACCTCCAAAAATCATTGAAAATATCATTGGAAAAAAAGCCGCACATGATATATCTGAAGATTCACTTCTCACATGGAATGATTTTGAAGGTTAAAAAATGAGTTAAAAACATGATGTTTAGGTTAGATAATTCATGAATGTTCTTCTTACTTCTGCTGGAAGAAGAATAGAACTTTTTGAATGTATAAAAAAATCTCCATCATTCGATATTGTTTATACTGCGGACACAGATTCAATAGCTCCTGCACTTTTAGTTACAGATAAAGGATTCACCGTATCATCCATCACTGATTCAAATTATGTATTTGAAATATTAGAAATCTCAAAAAAGAATAATATTAATGGAATTATACCCCTATTAGATCCTGAATTAATAATATTATCAAATAATATCAGTATGTTCAATGAAAATAAAATTCAGTTAGTTTTGTCAAATGAGAATTCCATTAAAATTGCTAATGATAAAATTTTAACATCTACTTTCTTTGAAAAAAATCAAATAAAAACACCTTTTACGATTAAAGTTACAAATGAAAACATTTTAAAAATTCCCTCAAAAATTAAATTTCCATTATTTATCAAACCACAATTTGGTAGTAATAGTAAAGATGTTGGAATCTGTAAAACTATGGATGATCTATATTTTTTTTCTAGTCGTATAGATGCCCCTGTAGTTCAAAAGAATATTGTAGGAAATGAAGTTACTATAGATGTATTTGGGGATGGAACTGGAAATATTTTTTCTCTAGTGCCAAGATTGAGACTTAAAATTAGATGTGGGGAGGTAGAAAGGGCAATAACGATTGATGATGGATTATTCAGAGATGATGTAATTAGAATATGTAAAGAATTCAAACCATATGGGCCAATAAACATTCAGTGTTTTGTTACTAATGATGGACCGATATTTTCTGAAATAAATGCAAGATTTGGTGGAGGTTATCCACTATCAAATGCAGCAGGCGCAAAATTTCCAGATCTTTTGGAAGAATTGATCAATGGTAAAAAATTATCTAATTATTTAGGCACCTATAAGAAGGGTTTAATCATGAGCAGATATGATAAAGGACTTTACAAAAATTATTTTGATATGCCAGATTCTTGGATTTCTACAATTCCGTCAAATATACCAATAAAATAAAAATTGGCACAATTTAAACTAGTAATTTTTGATCTGGATGATGTCCTTTTTTCAGAAAATGACTATGTCAAAAGTGGGTTCAGATCTGTTGCCAAAATATTATCTTCTAATAAAATCACACAAAAAAAATTATATCGCGAAATGATAAAACTCTTTAAAAAAGATTCAAAACATGTCTTTGATAATCTAATTAAAAGTAAGTATCTGAATTTAGATGTTGATTCTGATATGGTAAATTTGATGATTGAAACTTACCATAATCATCTGCCTGATATTCATCCCTATCAGAGAGTGTTGTCATTGTTAAAAAAATTGCGAAATGAAAAAATCTCACTGGCAATTTTATCTGATGGTTCAGAACATACTCAAAAATTAAAAATTAAATCACTTGGAATACAAAATCATGTTGACAAAATTATCTTAACTGATTCTCTTGGAACAAGAAAAAAATTTTGGAAGCCGAGTACATATGGATTCAAACTTCTTTTAGATCACTTTAAAATAAAAGCAAATAATGCGTGTTATGTTGGGGACAATATGAGTAAAGACTTTCTTGGACCAGTAAAACTTGGAATTATACCAATTTTATTTAAAAATAAAGATGGATTATATTATGTGGAAAATCCGTCTGAAAAAAAAGCCAAAAATACAATACAGTATAAATTTACTGTTAGTTCTATACAAGAATTAGAAAATTTACTTCTAAATCAATTATAGTCTTCTAATGTTTTACAATTAGAGAATTTGTATCTATGTTTTACTCTCCGATAATTAAAAAACGCTCATAATGTCAAATTTTGTTGCTGTATCTTGTAACAATTTTCCAATCAAAACAGATCAATGCAACATGACTGTATAGACATTTGTGAATGTTCTTGAATTCTTTGCATTGATACTAGACGAGTCCTCATGTGCACAGCTATTCAGGATGGCAAGATGGAACGGATTGGTCACCTGCCCACACTGCGGCCGTGATTCCATCAAAAAGAACGGCAAATACAGGGTATGCTTTCAGAGATACTTTTGCCACAACTGTACAAAGACATTCAACGACAAGACTGGAACAATATTTCACTACTCCCACGTATCACTCTCAAGGTGGTTCTGCTGCATCTGGATGTCTTGCATCTGCTC
>Ga0114931_10004379_pt1 | contig 17615 bp, 20 predicted proteins | sample 2SBtaG_FD_89579 | JGI IMG/M metagenome (GOLD analysis project Ga0114931, IMG submission 89579) | Deep subsurface microbial communities from Kolumbo volcano to uncover new lineages of life (NeLLi) - 2SBTROV14_V59a metaG | ecosystem: Environmental > Aquatic > Marine > Volcanic | place: Kolumbo...
GTAGATCTCACTAATCTTTTCGCGTGCTCCTGGAGGTAGATACGCAACATCTTCACGTGAATCTACCAAGAGTGTCATATCTTCAATAAAACCCTCTTCCCAAGGGGTCAATTGGGATTCGTGTTTAAGGATCTCCTGAAGCATATCGTATGTTTCTTGCGTACTGTATAACATTACTTGTCCTCTTTAAGATATGATCGCATATCGTGAATGAACTTAAAACCCGCACGTACTGCAGCTTGAGGTGTTGTGATTCCTGGTTGAAGTATACTTACTCGAGTATATGGTAAGTTAGTATCACCAAGCTCAAAACACGTTATAGTATCAAGTACATAACCTCTACTAGCATTATAAAACTTGACTTCTACTTTGAATAGGCTATCCACACTTGGAATATCCACAGTTTGTACAGATCATGCACCCTTCTTGTGGTATTACTGCATACTGATTGCATTGCGTACATAACTCGCCCCTACGATCAATCATAGTATCTATATCTGTATCTGTATCTATGTTCGTGTTAATAGTTTCGTTGGTTTCGTTTGGATCCTCTAGAATCCCTAACGATATAAAGTGTTGTTCGATGGTATCACCAATAAGGGCGACAAGCGAGTGATAATGTTTACCACCTATCCAAGCTGTATCTGTAGCGGAAACTACTTTTTTAAGTTCTGTAGGAATAAAGCTAACATCATACCCAGTCTTCATTATCGCTGACAACATCAAAGTTAATGCGGTTGTCCATTCAGCATAACGTGAAGATGTAGAGGAGATGAATATTTCATAAGGTTTGGGTGGTTCACCTATCTGATTAATGGTTACATAAAAAGCTGCATCAATTTGAGGCCACTTAATTTTATATGTTTCACCCTTTAACTTGGTGGGGCGGGCAATTGCCCCGGTAGCCGCTGTAGCCGCTTTAGTGTTGGTATTGGTACTAGTGTTTTTACTTGCATCTTCTAATACGCTGCCACGCACTTCACTTGGACGATAAGTTGTACATCCTTTACAACCCATTGAATAAGCATCCCAATATATCAGTTTGAAATCGTCAAAGGATATATCTTTAGGACAATTAATGGTTTTGGATATGGATGCATCAACATTTTTCTGACACACTGATTGCATACGTATATGATCAGACACATCTAAGGATTCGTGTGCTATCATATAATCAGGCAACTCACTTATAGGTGTCTTACCATGAACACTCTGGTAAACATTGTAACCATAATCTGTTACAAGGAAGTTTTTGTAACTACCATCGTCCTGTAATACTTTACGTTTAGTTTCCCAAGAGAACACAGGTTCTAAACCGGAAGATACGTTACCATAGTATAAAGAAGTAGTTCCTGTAGGTGCAATAGTTAATAGTACTCCATTACGGATTCCATACTTAAGGATGTTTTCCTTTATCGTCATGGGTAAAGATGCTACTGCAGGTGAATCTAGTCCCCATTGTGAGGCATCATACAGTTCAAACGCACCTCGTTCCTCGGCGAGTCTTGTTGACGCATCATAAACACTGTTCTTTAAGCATTCCGTAATACGATGTGTTGTTTGTAGTGCTATCTCTGAACCATAAGGAATCTGCAACATTGCAAGAGCGTTTGCGAGTCCCGTAATACCTACGCCGATACGTCGTTTACTAACTTCTTCCTTCTTTTGAGCTTCTAACGGGTAATGTGTGATGTCAATTACATTATCCAGGAAACGTGTACCAATCATAGCAGCACGTTCTAATAGTACGTAATCGAATGCCGCCGTAGAAGTAAAGGGGTCCTTTATCATACGTGCTAAGTTGACTGCACCTAAGTTACATGCACCATTCGGTGGTAATGGTTGTTCTCCGCATGGGTTTGTACATGAGATTACTTCACAGTACTTAAGGTTGTTAGTCTCGTTGATCACATCGATGAAGATTACTCCAGGTTCTGAATATTCATAAGTAGACCTCATGATCATATCCCACAGATCACGTGCACGCCATTCTGAATACACATACCAATCAGGTGCATCTTCATTTTCCACAACGAATAAGTGTGAGCCGTCCATAGGAGGTTCTTCGAAGCCAAGATACCAACTTACATCAGATTTAACAGCATCCATAAAGGCATCAGATATCAATACAGATACGTTAAAGTTGGTAAGGCGTCCTGCTTCGTGTTTAGCTTGAATAAATTCAGGTAGATCAGGATGTTCACAACTCATAACACCCATCATAGCACCTCTACGTGAACCTGCACTCTTAATGGTACCACACATAGAGTTCCACATATCCATAAAAGGCAAGGGGCCGCTAGCATCCGAGCCTGTACGCTTTAAGAGAGCACCCTTAGGACGTAGTGTTGAAAAGTCCATTCCAATACCTCCGCCCTGTTGCATAGTTAACATCGCATCTCCAAGGGCATCCCTGATTCCTATCATGGAATCTTCAATTGTGCGATCTACGTAACAGTTAATGAGAGTAACCACTTTAGGAGTACCTGCACCAGCGTGTATACGACCTGCAGGCACCCATAAACCAGCCCTCATAGCAGAAAGGGCTAATTTTTCGTGTATCGGATTCTCTTCATTCTGGTACACGCCTTTACAGACACGCGCAAACGAATTGAAGGGGTGAGCACCATCACCTTTGTAGTGATACTTTTCGCTCCATACATACTGGGTAATATCTTGACTGAAAATGTCAACTTTTCTGTGCGCTGGATCTACTAACTCTTCCATGTTCACGTAATCTTCGAAACTGTACTCACGATAGAAATTGTTACGCATTTGAATACTCCTATTAACCTTCGATTATGTCTTGCCTTAAGTTAAATGACACTATACGTAATGTTGCTTGTGTGCTGAAAATATACTCGTTCAACAGTTGTATAGCGTGGCTTGTTGATACACGGCGTCTCCTAGACCCAGACTCAGATCCTTTATTCCATGTTAAAGACAATCTCCAATAAGTCAAAGTACGAGTTTCTAATACACTAAGTTGCATAAGGTTCAAACTCCTCTAGATAACCCCAACGTTTACCTTTAGCACAATCAGCTAAGAAAGGAACTCTAGTTAAACCCTTTTCAGGTGCGATTGATTCCATTTCCGCCTTAACTAATAACGCCACTTCGTTAATTAACTTCTCTTCGTCACGAACTTCAACCATGATAGAGTCGTGAACAAGGTTGATGATATTTGCATCATAACCACGTGCAATTAATTTAGGTCGCACACGAATCGCAGCTGTAAGCGTGATATCCGATGCAATAGACTGATGAGGAAAGTTTGCTGATTGGTTTTGTAGTTCTGTAATGTTTCCTGGACAAACTATACCATGACGTTTACGACGCCCAAAGCAAGTAACCATAGTCTGCATTAAGTTAGGTGTTGCACGACACTTCATTATGTAGTCCCTTGCTTGAGGAAAACGCTCAAACCAGGCATCTATCATTCGTTGACCTTCACTTACGGGTACGTTAAATTCCTCAGCCAATGTATGTGCTGTGCGTCCATATACAATACCAAAGTTAACTGCCTTAGCACGTACGTATTGATCCTTGTTATAACCCTTACCAAACATAGCAAGTGCTACTTCTTTGTGTAGCGAAGTTGAATTATCATTGTAAATACGACACATCTCAACATCACCAGACAATTGCGCTAGTGAACGTAGTTCAGCTTGTGATAAATCAACCTCCACGATAATGTATCCAGGAGGAGCAGTAAATTGTCCTCTGAGTCGTGGTAAGCGTGGGATATTTTGCAGGTTAGGTTTTGAAGATGCTAATCGACCCGTAGGTGTACCGTGTAACTTATAAGTTGTGTGGATTCTTCCATCAGGCCATAAATGACCCAACATGGGTTTAACATAAGTTCCATGTTGTTTAGCAATCTTACGATGCTCCATCAGTTTCTTGATAAAGCTTGTCACCATTTCACCATGAGCTTGTTGGATACGTGCATCCCGCCAATAACGTGGCATCTGCAAAAGTGCTTTGAGGGTTTTCTCATCAGTGGAACCTTTACGTTTGTTTGGTATCTTCCACTTTTCAAAGAGTAGTTCTTTTAACTGTTTAGGTGAATTAGGATTTATTTCGTAGCCGCATATATCACGAAGCTCGCTACGTACTCGTGCAATCTCTTCCTTGTAATAGATATCATTCTCTGCAAGCCTTTCCTGATCCAGATACATGCCCCTACGTTCAATATGATAGAGGAGTTCGGATGCAGGAATAAGTGTTTTAGTGTATAACTTTTCTGCTATGGGATCAGCGGCAATACGTTCTCGGTACACCTTACGTATCTGGTGAGTGTTATCTACATCGTATGCAAGGTATTCATCTAATACAGGTTCGGGTACAGCTGCGTACGACTTCTTGTTCTTACCTGTGCCAACATATTTGGTAAGCATATCTTTGTAATCAGGAGCGCCAAGTAATTCGTTAGCTATCTGCTCCAAGTCGTGTACACCAGGGTTTTCATCCAAACAGTAACTCATTAACATGGTATCGTCATCAACGCGCGCTTCTATGCCAATCTCGCGTAGGAATGATATATCGAATTTACCATTATGCCAACACCACTTAATTTTAGGGTTGGTTAATATGGTCCAGAGACGCCGCTTTAAAGTCCCGCGGAAACAATATGCGCGAGTAGGTTGATCCGGAGCGTAACCACCTCCCTTAACACCTATAGAGAGGATCCTACAAGTACTAGGATTAAACCCTGTAGTTTCTATATCCGCAGTGAGTTCGGAGTACTTAGAAAGATCCTTAAGTGCGTAGTAACACTCAGCCATTGTATGAACACCTTTCCACTTTGTGTGAGTATACTGTTTTGGGTGTCCACCGTTTGCTAGGTGTTGTGCGTAGAGAAGATCTTCTTTGAATTGTCGATACGAACCCGTACCACGCATTAATGCTGCTGGATGAATTACTGGTAAGATGCCGTATACGGATAAATTTGAAGGGACTAACTGACCCCTAACCTGAGTGATCTTTAAGTTGTGGTTACCTGTTAGTGACCATAACGCGTAGTTACCTAAGGCTATTATTATTTTAGGTAAATGTTCTGTGTCACGTTGGATTGATTCTAAGAGCCTCGGTTGACACGCTGTAATGGCTCTAGACACCCGCGACGTATCTTTCTTTAATTGTCGTGGTGGATTGCAGAATAAGGCGTTTGTGACAAACATCTTATCTGGATCAAACGGGATTGTATCGTGCAATACACGACCCGAAGATCCAACGAAAGGCTCGCCTTCACGCACCTCTTGAGGTCCAGGACTTTCACCCACAATTATCATAGGAGCATCTGGAGAGCCTTTTGTTGAAACGCGTGCACCACCAAAGGGACAATTAGCGCACTTAACTTCACATGCCATTTAAAGCATCCCGTACGAATTGAATGTTATCTCTTGTTTCCAACGTGTGGTGTGTTTGTGTCCAGTAATCACCTCTTTGCAAGTGTGGTGGATTACTTACCTTACTAAGAAGTATATTATCTTGGCCTAAGACACAAGGATTAGCAGAATCGATACCCATTACTCCAGAAAGCTTAGCACATTTGATGTCGTCTTCGAAGTGCTTCGACATACCCAACATATGTACATTATCTACGCCGTTATACTTATCACCATAACCTAACTCCTGCATTAAAAGGGAATCTTGACGTGTTCCAAACCGATTTGCGAGGTTTCTTGGCACCCCCCAATAATCTACTAGAGGTACTTGACGTAATAGACGCGAACATAAAACATGTTCTATTACGGTTTTACCTTGAGGTACAGCCATTAATGGAAGATTCTCGTGACGTTTGTAATCCTTCCAGAAGTCCCAAGCAGCTTCTACAGTTTCCTTTGCTTTACCTAACACATCAGGTATCACAATACAATCTGCATCCACAACATGTGCTGCGACAAGTAAATCACGCACCTTCATAGGTTTACCGAGTTCGATGGTGGAGTTGTCAAGTATTACAAACAACTCGGAATACTTTTGTCGTAGTTCTCTAAACAGCTCACGATAAGCATCCTGATGTTCGAGGATATCGTGCGCAAGCACAAGATGATAATCTCCAAGTAACTTGTGTTGATGTAGATCTTGAAGTAGTGCTATTGGTGCTATAGGCGAATATTTCACAAGGCCCTCCAAACAAACAAACACAATTGTAATAAGACTTAATATTATAACATAAAGTCCTGAGTCAAATCAAGAGGCCGCTACCATCGCTTGGCTTCTGCTAAGAGACGATAAAAAGTTTCACGTGCAGTAGTTTCATCACGGAAAGCGCCACGCACTGTAGTTGTAGATGTAACTACATCAGGCTCTGCGACACCTCTACAAGCCATACACATATGTTCGGAGTGTATGTTGACAATAACACCTGCAGGTTTCAAGTGGTTCATTAAGGTATCTGCAATCTTGTCACAGTAGAATTCTTGAAGTCCTGGTAACTCAGTACCTACTGCGTCCACCAATCGTGTAAGCTTAGAAAGACCCACGACACGCTCACGAGGAATATAGCCAATAGCAGCGTGACCAACCATAGGCAGAAGGTGATGAGCGCAGACACCCCTAAAAGGGATACCAGACTGAACCACCATAGAATGGAACCCATCTTCCACAGTGAAGCCATTACCTAATACCTCCTCGGGATCGAATGGTTTAATGAATTCTTGCAGATACTTCAAAAACCTTACCGGAGTATCACGAAAATTTTCCGAGTCCATTGGAAGTCCTATTTTAGTGAGGACTTTATTTAAATCACGACTTTGTTGTGTTGGTTTCTTCGACACTTTATTTACCTCGTTCGTTGTGCCATACTAAGGCATGCATTTGTGGAAGTAGGATAAGTGAGTGCATATCCTGCAGTTTAGGATACTTATATACAGCTCGTGGTGCTTCATCAATAAGCACTTCATTAACAAGCCAGTTGTAATCCTCTAGAAGCTGGTTACGGTAACCTGTAAGCGATAGTTCTTCTTGCTGCGTACCCACTTGAAGATACAACTCCTCTAATTGCATCTTACAAGCTATGTTATTCGCCCAGCGAAGATCCTCTTCATCAAAGACTACAATCTTCACACAGAAAGAGTCTGCTATCTGTTCGGAATCAGCAGCTTGAATGTACTGTGTTAGTACCTCCATATCTGTTTTCATGCCTGAAGATGGTGGTTTTGGTGAAATTGTGAGATGATCGCAATGTAAACCGTTATCGTGAAGAATTGCCCCTTGTGTCTCAATGGCTACGTTCCAACATGCATCACGTAATTCGTCCACTAAAACGTTAAGGTGCTTGTGCATCATGGGATCACCACCTGAGATAGTTACCCACTGCACTGCATTAGGACCTAGATCCTCCAACGCACTAAGTATCTCACTTGGCGTCATCATTACGCGTCCTTCTTTCACTTGTTGCGGATCTACAGCAAACATAGTATCACAATTGTGAACTAGTATCCCCTCAGCTGTATAGGAGCCACAAGCAGTTGTTAAATCATATACGTGACTACAGTCATCGTTTGGTGTAACTGATTTAACTAACTCACTCGGCATACATCTAAGTCCTATTTGAAGAGGAATTTTACGTTGGAGTATAGGTCTACATTGTGAATAGAATTTGACACTAGGTGTAAGTATGATACATCGTTTTTGTTCATTCACTTCAAATCCTAATGAAGATGCAAAAGTAACTATATCTGCTCGTACATCTTCTTTTAGTTGGGTGATTCTAACTGCTGTTTTATCTAGGGTACCTTCAGCATCAAAAATACCTGCCAGCCATCCAGCACTATAATTAGTATCGGGATCATTAGTATCCTTTGCAGTGTAAAGTTGCAGCTTAAGTTTTAACACTTCATCATTTTGAGTGCATTCTAACCCCTTAATTTTGTTGTCAGATTTATAAGCATTTTTACCTGCATTATGCACTATGCTACGCAGAGCTACACCAAGTTCTTCAGCATAGCTCTTTGCTGTGTCGAGTAGAAGGTCATCGATCGAAGTAACTTTAACACGCCACCAACGATCTTTGTACTTATGAAAGCAGCCATCACCTTTAAGGTAACCAGCTAACCATCCACGGCGCCATTGAGCGTTACGTGTACCTAAAGGTACTGACTTAATTTTACCTCCATTAGCTAACAATTTAGCTTTATCCCATTTAGGTTTGTGTTTTAGGTTATGTATTAAATGGTCTTCTGTACATATAAGTTGGTTGGTTTCGGTAGTTACTGAAACAGTATCTTTTATACCATTATCATGAACTTCTAATACCTCGGTAGGTATTAAGTACCTTCTATCTGAGATCTGTTGCTTCATACCTAATACAAAGTCACCCACTTTAACTTCTTGTATAGGTTTAGTAGTCCAGTCCGACATCAAGACGCGTGAATTTTCTGCTATGCACCAGGCACAGCGATAAGTACAACCACCAAGACGCACAAAATGTGTGGGCATACCAATTAAAGCCCCCTCACCTTGTATCGTAGGACCAAAAATCTCCATCACAGGAAACTTAGGTTCGGGTTGTTTTACAGGTATAGTGGTTACCTTATGATTATTTACCATTCTTAATTTCCTCCTTACGTGCGAGCCACACAAGATCAATCTCTTCTTCTAGGGCATCAAGTATCTCGACTAGTTCTTTAAACTTCACACTAGCCCTAAACGTAGTTTGTGTGTTGGGTCCAAATACTTTAAAGATGCCTGTAAGAGTCTTAGCACCCTCAAGACGCAGTTTAGCAAAGTTGCGTTGTGCAGCTAAGCGCGTTAACGGTGTTTGGGGACGTCCATTGCCTGTGTATCTATGCAACTTGCTCATCAGAGCACCGGATAAACTGCGAGACTATTAGGAGTCTCCCAAACACGAAGACACTTTAAGTGAGCCTTACCTGCAGTAAACTTATCAACACGAGGGGCAAGACGATTGTACCATACACGAGCAAGATTCTCCGCTGTAGGTACTGAATCTACCCAGAACACCTTGAGAAGTGGTGGTGGTACTTCACTTGGGTGTATCTGCAACTGCTCCTGTAACACATCGTCACGTGAATAGATAATAAATCCATGGTCGCAAGGATCATGAATCTCTTCGATCATCATCTGCTTGAGGAAACCGAAGTCGAGAACCATACCTTTCTGCTCGCCTTCAGGATACAGATGTCCTTCGCATTCGGCTTCGATCACGTAACGATGTCCATGCACATGAAAACACTTCGATCTGTGATCCGGAACTCTGTGGGCAGCGTCAATCTCGATACGACGCCGGATAACAAATAGCTCATTCGCCTTCATAATCGATACCTCCACCTTCAATACCTAATAAGTGGGGTGCTTCGATCTGATTGTAACGTGTAGTTAACTTCAGATAGTTACCACCCATCACAGCTTCAGGAGAAGTACCTAAACGCAGGCATAACAAGTTAAGATACCAATATACGTCACCAAGTTCATCAAGAATCTGTTCGCGCCGTGCATCCATGGCTAAAGGAAATTCCCTTTCAGCTACGACATCAGCACCTGATAACGAACGAATCGCTTTCTTGTAAGCGTCCACAGATTCACCAGTCTCGCCCGCAAGACCCAAGAAAAGGTAATCGAACTCCTTTTGATCGTGTTGCCCTGTATGAGGATAAAAGGCTGCATGGGCTGCAAACTTTGCATGGTTCATAGCCGTCATCACGATAGGTTTTTTCATTATAAATCCTCCGCGTATTCTGTAGGATCTTTGATCCCTGCTGTGATGAAGGCTTCGCGTCGTGATATACATGTAGGGCAAACACCGCAGTGCTTTTCTTCACCCTTGTAACATGACCACGTAAGATGCCAAGGGGTACCGACTTTGTTACCCAGTTCGACGATATCCGTTTTCATTAACCACTGCAATGGCGTATGAAGACGTACTTTGTGATAAGTACCAATGTAGATGGCGTTTGCCATCGCACCAATGAATTCGGGTGTACAATCTGGATACGCCCAATTTTCAGCATCCTCCGAGTGAGCCCCAAAGTAGATAGCTTCGCAGTCTTCCATATCCTGCGCTATACCTGCAATGATCGATAATAGGAGCCCATTACGGAACGGTACATAAGTAGGTGAAACACCTTTGATCTCATCATACGAGATTGAAGGGACTTCGATATCTGCGTTGGTTAACATGGATTCAGGTGGGTGTGGTGCATCAATGACACGATGCTCGACACTACTATAGACGCATTGCCGCTTCGCAAATTCCATCTCCTTCACGTGTCGTTGTCCGTAATCGACGGAGATACCTATAACGCTCCTGTCGAATTGATCACAGGCGATACGTAGGCAAGTACCAGAATCCATACCACCACTTAACAGTACTAACGCTTTAGCCATTTGAATCTCCTTTCGAGTTTGGGTTTGTGTTTATGTTTGGATTAGTCGCCTCGTAGTATGCATCTGAGGGACGTTGTGGTGCATTACCTTCCATCATGAAGCGTAGAACTTCATCTGTCGGAACACGAGTAACACCACCTACAGGAATAGTTTTAAGCTGTCCTGAATCGGATAGCCTCTTGGCTGTTGAATAAGCCATACACGCAAGCTTGGAAAATGCTGATAACGATACGTATTTCTTACCTCCAAGCTTGGCTATTATACGTATCTTTTCAGTATCTGTCATTGACACTTACGATTCTCCTTAAAAGGTGGTGCCACATAACAAACCTGCGTAATCTCTGCCGTGCAGGTTTAATTGTTACGCGGCACCAGAACTTCACTTATTCACTTACTTGGTGTGGTTACTTAGCCCAGGAAATCTGAGCCTTCGCCGGCCTTCATCAGAGTCTTCACGTTGTTACGCTTGGAACCCTCGTACATACGGATATCCACACGAGCACGAACGCTGCGACCCAGAAGTGTACCTTCGTTGGCTACCTGCTCAGGATCGAAAGGACTCTCGAACAGTTCAGGAGCCACTTCGGAGATAACCTTCTTCGTCAGAGGCAGCCCCTTACCAGCCCATACAGTATGGAAGAAAAGCTTGTTGCCGGAATGCTCACCATCATTGACTTCCAGTACCCAGGTCCACATAGGGTTACCGCTGTTTTGGCTGTATTCGAAGGTGAGTTCACTGACTACGCAGTCATACACACCTTTGGGAATAGCTTCAAAGCCGCCATCTTCCACATCGTTCAGATCGATGGTGATACCACCTTCACTTGCTGTGGTGTCATCGAAATTCACACCTTCATCTTCTACTACTTTTGCCTTACTCATAATAGCCTCCTAACGGTTTGGCTGTGGTTGTTAAATAAACGAACAAACGAACAAACGAAAAACTACGTTGACTAGGGATGTTAATGATGTGTCCAGACGCCATTAACTCGCATATAGTCGCTATCCCTACGATCAACGTAGCCTCCTTACGGAGCTGGTTACTTCAACAAACCCACTTCAGTCAAGATCGACTCAATTGTGGGATTATCGAAATACGACCCTTTAAAGGTCGCGAATCTGTTTTTAGCGTCGTAACGCTTGTTACCTGAAGGTTGTACATAAAGGCGTCGAGGTGGCTGCTGACCCTCTTCGGCATTACCTACAACCAGATAGCCTACGACATCCATAAAACCTTGAACTTGTGCAGCTAACTTACCCGTCATTGCAGGAGTAAACATCTGGCGCTTGTTTTCATCCTGAGTGTACTGTTGTGCACATGTCATAATCACATGCATTGGCAGATCTCGAAAGGAACGAACTAAACGTCCAATCATTGAATGATTCTTTTTGTACTCAGACCACTCAGCGGACTGAACTTCTTCATCAAGACGCGTGGTATCCGAAATACCCAGTAGCTGGTACATACAATGACTTTCAACCTCCGTTAAGGAATCGATAATCACTGTGTGGTATTGACGTGGTTCTTCGATCTCTGCAGGGTCACAATCACGTAGTAAAGCTTCCAGCTTTCGTAACCCATCAATATCACCGATACTTCCATCAGCGTTAGGTGTATCGCGAAGTGTGCAATGGCGTTTTAAGAACTCCTGTACGCGTGCAACGGTTTTGTAGTCCATCACGCGTACAGTATCTACACCTTCCATACCCTCCAGTGAAAGGTCACCGGATTCAGCATCTACTAACAGTACATCCTGCATAGATGCTACCTTGTTTGCTGAGCCCGCAAGAGTAGTTTTACCTGTACCATAGTTACCGTAGATAAGCATCTTCAAGTGACGTTTACGTGTTGATGGTGTTTTAATCTTAAACGGTGGCGGCCTTTTTGCCTGTGCAACACCCTTTGTAGTACCTGCAGTAGTTTTCTGTGTCGAGGCTCCAGATGTTTTCGCCTGTGTCGGTGTATTTCCCGTTGTTGGTTTTACTGTAGCCATGACTTACCTCTTTGACGTTGTGTTTGTGTGATTCATGATAAAAGGTTCTTGATTACCTTTAGGTAAATGTTCTCGCCACCCATCACGTATATTTGATTGAGGTGCTGCTACTAACTCTAATACGTGTTCCCAATCTTCACCTTCATCCATCATAACACAGACATCGTTCATCCAACAGTCCCAAGAGCAGTCTTTCGTGGCATTGGGATAAAGGTAAAGATTGGGATTAAGCATCTCAGCAACTTCTGCGAGAATCTGTTCACCTGTTGCTTGCTGACGTGCTTGTGAACGGTGTATAATATCCCTCTGAATATAGGGATCTCGATGTGGTGATTCCTGTGCTGCAAGGGTATTCATGTAATCGATATTAGCTGTTGGTGCCTTATTTGGCTCGCCATAAGCAGCTTTAAGTGCCTCACGATAAAGACGATGAGAAGTAGTCATGTTCTTTGCTGTGGAAATAGAACCGCTCTGAAGTACTCGAGGGCCCTGTGCTTTTTGCTTTTTAAACTGGTGATATACAAAACCTGAAATAGGTTTATCGTATAAAGTATTACCACCCCAACAATATGCGGACACCTGTTGATCAGTATCAAAATGACCTGAGTTGATGGTCTTCATGAACTTCCAATCACATATCCATAAACCGCCAGCAGTACCATAAAGCCCATCGGTATCGATAATAACACGGTCAAAAGTCATATCGTAACGGATTGGAATGGTGTGTCCATTATCCAATTCGTATCCGATAGGTAAGGTAATCTGAGCACGTACCTCAACTTGCGGTTGACCATCAATCCAGTAGGTTTGTAGTGGGTCACGTGTTTCAAGCCACAAGAGGTAATATTCAAGAATTGCTAGTGCGAGTTCTGTTTGTTCTTCGTAATCGTCGGGAAGCTCATCTTTAACGTCACTACGACTACACCACAACCGATAAGCATGAACATAAGCTAAGAAAGCTTCACATGGGTGACCATAAACATTATACCCATGAAAATCCTCCATTGCAAAGTGTCCACCAGTACCTAACCAGAAGTAACTCTTCTTCTCATTAGGACCTAAATTGCATCGAAGTGCTGAAGAGAGTCCCCATTTACGTCTACATCTACGAAATGAGGCTCTGTCGGAGGTGCGTATAGCAATGTATTCCGGTGGGTTCTCAGGATCAATAGTCAACAAGTGATCAATAAAGGGCATATAAGCTCCTTGTTAGTAGGATTTGCTTTACTTACTGTATACTAATACTATTAAATAACACAGTTATTATATAATAAAACTAAGGGTGCGCTCAACGGTGTCCACGATCCAATGTTTTTTAGGTCCCCTAAATTTTATTATGGTTTGCATTCGTACTTAGCTCCTCTCGTAGACGCATCAGTAGAAGTCCTAATTGGTTTTGTCCTTCACCACAACAGACACCCCAATAGGTATCTCCCCATTTATTACCTTCAATAAGTAGGGCTTCTTGAGTACTCAAAAGCTGTTTCTTAAGATTAGTATGACTAAACTTCAAACGTAAACCTAAATACATAACATCCAATTTTATATATTCCCAATCAGGACGTATAACAACACTTCGTCCTAGTCGTTTAGCTTTTGCAGGTGTTGATGCTTTACGTATCTCCTCTGAGTCTTTAAGAGCCTTAGCTCTGGCTGACTGAAAAAAGTGTTCATTAGTTACATACAGCTTACCCATGAACATGCAAGGAGCCGTCGCAAAATTAGATAGGAAGAAGTATTTACCCCTAAATAGATCTATTACATTATTGGGCATTGTTATACTGCCATATCGAATTGGATTGCTGGGTGATGTTCGTAATCACGAACTCTGAAATCTGTCGGAGTAACCCAGGTATCCATGTCCTCTAGGGATCTGATATCGGCCGCTATTGTTAATGTAGGTAGCTTGTAAGGAGTGCGCGTAAGTAGTTCTTCTACGCCTTCGATATGGTTTTCGTAGATGTGCACATCATGCAGGAAGTGATTAAAGGTTCCTACCTTCAGATCGGTTATATGAGCCATCACACTAAGTAGCCACGCGTAACCTGTGATGTTAAATGGCACACCAAGAGCCATATCACAAGATCGTTGGTACATAGAAAGGTGTAGTTCGTCACCTTGAATACCAAACTGGTACAATAAATGACATGGAGGTAAGGCCATCTGATTTAACTCACCAGGATTCCAATGAGTGACGATCTCCCTACGATCATCTACGCCATTCTTAAGATGGTTATATACCTTATGTAGCTGATCAATCCAACCTGAATTGGCGCCTTCTATTGGAGGTTCAACCCACATACGTGATTGCACTCCGTAGATACGCCCAAGATCATCTGTACCTTTCCGATTAGGATTTGCTAACCATTGCTTATTTTCATTAGCGTTAGCGTCCCACACTTTACAACCTAATTGACGAAATTGTTTAGCGTTAGAATAACCTAGCCAAAAGCCTAACATCTCTGCGATGGCTGTGTAGAAAGCTGTTTTCTTGGTGGTTACGATTGGGAATCCTTGCTGTAGATCGAACTGCATATGGGCGCCGATGATACCCTTAGTTCGAATACCAGTACGATTCTCTTTCCACACACCTTCATCAAGTTCACGTTGCAGTAGGTCTAGATATTGTTTCATATTAATCTCCTGAAGTCTTGTGGTTTACGTAACACTTCGGCAGCGTTGCGGTTCTTACGGTTTAGTATTTCGAATACACGTTCATCTATAGTACCCTCATGTGTAACGTACCATATTTGTAGGTGACGATGAACACTAGAAAGGCGTCGAAGTCTATCTTCAGCTTGTTCGTTAGTATCGGGATTCCAAGATGAGCCTAACATGTAACCCGTACCACATGAAGGTAAAGAAAAACTTTCGGCAAATTCCACCGAGATAAGGGCTACACCTTTAGTAGATTCAAAATTGGAACAGGCTTCATCTATAGGACCTGGATCCATACCACCCTTGATCGTGAATACATCCTTGTAGCCATTAAGGTGTAAGTAACGCTCGATATATGACATACCCGCAGTGAAGGGCATAAATATTACAAAGTGCCTTTCATCGTTCACGGTTGCTTGTTCTAGTATGGATTCAATGCCTGCACCATAACCTAGCCGTTCGTCCAGAATCTTAGGACATACAAGTAGTTGACGTAGTTTAACACCGATACCCAAGTCGGATGATGAATGAAGTAAGACGAGACCCTCATCTGTACTCTCCATTGCAAGCATATCATCGACAAGCGAATCGTATAAACGTATTTGTTCCGCTGTAGGTGTCACATACAATTTGTATCGACTCTTTTCAGGTAATTCTTTTTCTACATCTTCTTTGGTGTAACGGATCATAAACTTCTTTAGGAATTGTCGCAGTGCCTCTGCATTACGCACACCAAATACTTCTTGTCCAAATCCGAAGTCCTCTACAATACAATAGGTATTAACAAACTTCCAGTAGCTTGGAAACCATTTTTTATTTATCATGCGGATTAACGTCCACAAGTCTTGTGGGCCCTTACGTACTGGTTTACCTGAGACCAAATATAAAACTGGAGAGTTCTTCTCTGTTACGTGTCGCATTACGTTTTTAGTAAGTGCAGGTTTACGGTTACGTAACTTTTGTGCTTCATCAATAATGATGTAATCCCACCGTAAGGCAGCTACTTTAGGATTTGCTTTTGCCTCTATAACAAACGTTGCATAAGTACATACAAAAAAGTTATAGGACTTATTAAAATCGTGACGGAGCAGACGTTTCCAGATACCTGAGCGATATTGGGGCGTGCCAGTGAGATAGGTAAAATGATATTCAGGCTCAAACCATTTTGCAATCTCGTTCTTCCATGTTGGTTGACTGTTTTTACCACACAAAATTAATACATCGTGACATTTAGTATCTGCCTGCGGATCATTACAATAATCCATTTCAATAGCTTCAAGCACTGTCCTTGTTTTGCCAGCCCCCATTGATAAAGCTAATAACGCACGCCTCTTTTTAAACAGAAACCTTGCCGATTCCTTTTGGAATATCCTTAAAGGAAATCTCAACTTATTATCGTGCGCAGAAGCCATATTTAACCTCAGCAGATTTACGTAAACAGCACGCCTCGAAGAAATCGACTGTATTACCTAGTGAGTGTTTTTTATTGTGCAGGTAAATGTAAACATGATAATAACCACAAGTATTACTTACGCCTGAGATACCGGTTTTATTATGTGAGTACACAGTGTGATTACGTGCGTTGGTTACAACATCAACGCTACGTAAGTTATCCCACTTATTATTTAAGCCGTTGCCGTCTATATAATCAATAAGTTTGGGAATATAACCTTCCACATATAAGAAAGCTAGTTGATGTGCTCTATATGACTTGTGATTTATCCAGATACGTGTATAGTATGTACTTCCTCCCCAACATTTAGAGCCAGCTATCTGACCTACTAAGTCACCACGTTTAGATTGGAGTCTTGTAAAAACTCCTGTATTAGGGTTGTAATGTAGTAACTTTCTAAGTTCCATCCTAGTGTTCATGTACGATCACCTTTCTTTTTGTTACATCTGACGTGAGCTAACTGAACGTTGGATTTGTGATGTTTCCCGCCCTTAGAGACGGGTACTTTGTGATCTAACGAGGCTTCCTTTGGTTTTACGTACTTCTTACATAGGGCACAAATACCTCGAGCTTCTTTGTACACTTGACGTAACTTGATGTCCTTATCAGCATCCTTATGTCCTTCATCCACCTTACACCGATAGTACTGCCTGTACGAGACACCATTCTTCTTATCACGCTTTCCGACTCGTTCTGCCGCCCTGTGTAGTTTACAGCAGGTTTTACAATACCGATGGTGCCCATCTGGTGATGATGCCATTTTGTAGAACTCAGCAACGGACTTCTCAAGTCCACAGTCCAGACACTCTTTGGTCTTCATAACAGGAGCCTAAAGAACTTCGCCTGTAAGCTTCTCACTCATAGTGACAATCTGATCGAATAGGTATGACTGCATTTGGTAAGTACAATCATCTAAACCTTTTGCAAGGTGTAAATATTCCTCGATAAGTGTTGCCACTACTTGCTTGGTACCTTGTGATAATACCGTATCGGATAAGTAAATCGTATTAGTACGACGATCTGCTACAGCTAAGGTAGTTCTACCCAAATTACGTGACATGTGAATAGGATAGTCAATATCATAACCTATATTGGAACAAAACTTTTTGGCTTTAGTTATAACGGCTTCTTGTAGTTCATTCATCGGATCTGTA
>Ga0114931_10004380_pt1 | contig 17611 bp, 19 predicted proteins | sample 2SBtaG_FD_89579 | JGI IMG/M metagenome (GOLD analysis project Ga0114931, IMG submission 89579) | Deep subsurface microbial communities from Kolumbo volcano to uncover new lineages of life (NeLLi) - 2SBTROV14_V59a metaG | ecosystem: Environmental > Aquatic > Marine > Volcanic | place: Kolumbo...
AGTGTCTTGAGTCAGCCGACGAACCTGATGAGTCTGAAGATCCATAAGATAGAGATCTCGAGAGTGATGCTCCAAAAACATGCCAAATACTAAATAGCGTCCATCTGGGGAAAGATCGGGCGAAGAGATTTGAGAAAAGCCAGGTGCAGAGTAAATCACCGCTGGCTTTCCAAAATAATTTGCGGAAACTTTTTTAGAGTCGTCCAGGCTTTTAGGAGGAAGAGGGAATCGTATAATTCGGCTTTCGAGATCTGTTACCTGGACAGCATAAATAGCATTCGAGCTGGCCACCGGATCTTGGGCATGAAGGCCGCGAGATAATTGTTCTTCTTTTTTTGTTTTTAGATTGAAGCGCCAGATATCATAGGCTTGTTGGTAGCGGCTGCTATGTCCATTCTTTGCGTAGTAGAGAGAGCCTTCATGATATTGAAATCGTTTTGCGGCAAGATCTGGGGCAAGTTTTTCTTTTTTCCACTTTCCATTTTTCCAATGAATTTTAACAAGCTTCGACTTTCCTTTCTTTTGAATCGACGCATAGACCGCTCTTTCGTGAGGATCCCAAGCCCCTTGTCCATTTAAAGTAATATCCGCGCCAATATTTTTGCCAGAGTAATTCGATTGGTACTGAGCAACTTTCTTTTTCCATTTGCTTTGTTCTTCCAGTCGCCAGTCATTCCAAAGACGCGAAAAACTCGTTCCAAAAATGCTTGCTGTTTTGAAGTTAAGCCATCCGATAACGGGCCAGCTGGCATTGGCATGTAAGAATTCGACGAGTTTATCTTGGCCAAAACGCTGAACCAGGTATTTCATAAAGCCAATCCCATACCAATAGGCGGCGTTTCCGTAGGGGTAGTCTTGATTCCAATAGGTAGCACGATCGATGGGCATGAATTTGTTCATCAAGCTGACGGTGCGGAGATACATCGAGATATAATCAAAATTTCCTCGACCACCCGTTGTCTCTGTCGATTCATCATATTCCGCTAAGCCCTCGAGCAACCATTGTGGCTCGGCGGCATTCGGCACCCAAAATCGTCCAAAAACTTGGCGCAAGACTCGGTTCACCCCACCCACCATGTCGATGTGAACCGTATGCGTGAATTCATGTGAAAACAGCATTACCAGCCAGTCGTCATAGTAATCTAAGCTGGAGCCCTCGGTCGGAGGGGCAATGTTTAAATACACGGTGTTATAAGGAAGGGGCGTGCTAGATCCGTTGGCGGTGTCGGTATTGCTGAGAAGAACCACATGAGTGATCGAGGTCGGCTCCCATTCCAGTTTCTTTGTAATACGCTGAAAAATTGGCTCCACCAGATGGGAGAAGCGGGTGGCGACTCTTTCTAAACGAGATTCATAGTGAATTTCAAAGTGTTCTGTTGTTTTGGTTTTCCACTTAAGCTGAGGATCTATATCTGGAATTTGAACCTGGGCAGTAAGTAATAAGTGAGCGAGAAATAATGAGATCATGTCAAAATCCTTAGTGACTTTTCACGTGTTTTAAGCTCGGCGGGAAGATAGCCCCGACACTCTCCATCAAAATCTAAACGAACATTTCGATGAGAGAGAACCGGTTCTATTCTAAGCTGTTTGCACGAGATTGTATTGATAAAAGAAATTGGTTTTATTGTCCCCGCATAAAATGGAATGGTCGCAAAGAGATATTTATAAAAATAGGTTTTTTCAATTTTTGTAAATTCAAAATTTCCATCATAAGGATTAGATTTTGGCGAAACTCTTAGGCCTCTTGCGGCATAGCGAATGTTATTAACAAAACCGGTGAGTAACAACTCAGTTTCAGTATGCAGATCGTCATAGGTAAGTTTGAGAGCTGGAGTCTTGTAAAATGGAAGATTTCTGAAAATGAGTCTGAGAAATCGAAATTTAGTATAACTCGTATTTTGAATCTGACTGAGTTTGCTTAGCATCGTAGAAGCAAAACCAAAACTGGCGTAGTTAGTAAAAATACGTTGAAGCTTTTGACCGTATTCTCCCGTATAAGAAATCTCACCCACATCCAGTTGGTGCTCGGTAGCATTACCTGCCAGAAAGTCTTTGAGAAATTCAAGAAAGTCCCGACGAACATGAAGGCTTTTTGCGAGATTGCTAGCGTGCAGGGGGTGAAAACACAGCCGAGGGCTCGGCTCCGTTTCGGGATAAAGCGCATTGGCTAATTCATTAAAAACTCTATCCCCTCCTAAACAGACAATAAGTTTTGCTCCTTCCGTTTTTGCTTGCGTTGCGAGGGCTTCCGCATGGGATCGACCTCGAATTAAATGAACCTTGAAATCTTTTGTCAGAGCTTCAATTTTGCTTTGTTCATAAGGCCATTTTGTTCCAATATGAGAATAGATCGGATCGATGATGAAGTGGATCAAGGCCATCGTTGCTTAGTCAGTCGTCACTTTCAGATGCAGTTCTTTCCATTGTCCCTTAGAAATAGGAGAAGGGGCTTTGGTCATTAAACATTGGCCGCGCTGAGTTTTTGGAAAGGCGATTACATCTCTTAAACTCTCTCCGCCAGAAAGAACCATAGCAAAACGGTCGAGCCCAAAAGCGACTCCACCGTGCGGGGGCGCTCCGTAAGAAAGGGCTTCAATTAGAAAACCAAATTTTTCTTTGATCTCGTCATCTTTTAATTTGAGCAATCGAAAAACTCGTTGCTGAACTTCCGGTTGATGAATCCGAATTGATCCGCTTCCCATTTCCATTCCATTCAGAACGAGGTCATACGAATTCGAGAGGCTCTTCTCGGGCTCCTGATCAAATAAATCAATGAAGTCTGGACGAGGGCTTGTAAAAGGATGATGTTCAGAGACCCAGCGTTTATCCTGTTCATCCCATTGAAAGAGCGGAAAGTCGATGACCCATAAAAATCGCCACTGCTTCGAATCGATAGCCTTCATCTTTTTGCCCAGCTCTAAACGGATATGACCGAGGCTCGCCGCAACCACTTTTTGAGTGTCGGCGCAAAAAATGAGAACATCTCCATTTTGGGCTCCAGTTCGTTCCGCGAGTTGGGTCTTTTCTTCGCCGCTGAGGAATTTGCTGATGGGAGACTGCCAGCCCTTTTCGTGATCCTGGACTTGATTCACTTTGATCCAGGCAATTCCTTTGGCTCCAAATTGTTTGCCCATAGGGGTGAGATCATCCAGGTCCTTTCGGGAAAGTGAGTCCCCAGAGGGAATACGAAGGCATTGGATCTTTTGCCCCGATTTCGCTGCCGTTTGAAACACCTTGAAGCTAGAGTTTTCAAAAATATCGGTGACAGTATTCAGCTTCCAACTCAAGCGAAGGTCGGGTTTATCACTTCCGTAAGAGTCCATTGCCTCTTGATAAGTCATTCGCTCAAACGGAGTTTTTAACTCCGTTTGTAAAATATTTTTCCATATATAAGAGACCAAGTTTTCAATGAGTTCGAAAATTTGATCTTGGTTAATAAAGGACATCTCCATATCCAGTTGGGTGAAGTCAGGTTGGCGGTCAGCGCGCAGATCTTCATCTCGAAAACAGCGGACAATTTGAAAATAACGTTCAAAGCCTGAGACCATCAGCAATTGTTTAAAAAGTTGAGGGGATTGAGGAAGCGCAAAAGCATGGCCTGGATAATGTCGCGCTGGTACCAAATAATCTCGAGCTCCTTCCGGTGTCGATTTTGTCAGAAAGGGAGTTTCAATTTCATAGAACTTTTTGTCGCTTAAAAAACTTCGAATCAAATGAGTGAGCCGCGAACGAATCAGCAAAGGAGTTTTTGCTTTTTTTCGTCGAAGGTCCAGGTATCGATATTCTAGCCGCACCGTTTCATTGGTTTCGATATCATCTTCGATGGCAAAAGGAGGTGTAGGGCTCTTATTAAAAATCTCTAATTTATCGACCGCAACTTCTATCTCGCCAGTGGGAAGCTTAGAGTTAATCATTCCCTCCGGACGCGGCCGGACTTTTCCATGAACAGCAATGCAGTATTCCGCCCGAAGGGCATCTGCAAGTTTATGGGATTCGGAATCAATTTGAGGGTCAAAGACAACTTGAGTGAGACCTTCTAGGTCTCTCAGATCTACAAAGATGACACCGCCGTGATCTCTTCGAGTTTGCACCCATCCCATTAGAACCACATTGCTGCCAATATCGTTTGCACAAAGTGCTCCGTTATGGTGTGTTCGTTGAAGTTCGTAGAGAAATCTTTTTTCCGAGCTTGTCTTTGACACATCGTATTCTAACGTTAAGTAGTGGTGGCGGATCAAGAACTAGACTGGTCAAGATAAAAAGACTGGAGTTAAAATGATATTAAAGATGAAAGCCTTGTTGGCGACAATTCTACTCTTATTCGGCCTGTCCGGCTGTGTGGCGAGTTTCCACGTGGCTAGCTATGATACTCCAGAAAAGACTTTTGATACTTGGAGGTATGCGGCCCGTAACCTGGATATTAGTACACTTTTAAGCACTTATGCAAAATCCGCTCGTCCTTCGATTGAATCCGATTTAGCTAAGAGCAGTAAAGAGGCCCTAAAGTCGATGCAAGACGAAGCGAAGAATACAGATTTTAAAATTGAAAAGATTGTCTATGAGGACAACTTGGCCTATCTCCGTGTCCTCCGAAAGGTCAAGAATCAGAACGAGGTCGAGGTTCTGACCATGATTAAAGAAGGGGACAAGTGGAAGCTGCTTCCTTAGTTGGCGTCCCATCTTTTTATTCTCGATAAACCCTGCCCAGTCTTATGTCCACTCTTCAAGAGGGCTGGGCCCAGATTATTTTGTTTTATGGCTAAGAACTTTAATCATAGTTCCCGATTACTTTCTCTTATAACTTAAAACTTTCTGATCTATGCGATGAAAGAAATCATGATGGCGATGGCAAAGAGTGATCAGGTTCTCTACTTCATCGTGGCCCCCTTGCCAAAGGGCTTCGAGATGGTGAATCTGCACAAACTTTTTCTCTCCGCAAATTCTTCCGCTCTTAGTCCTAAACTGACACTGCCCCTGATCCCGTAAGAAGAGCCCGTGTTTGAGCTCTGCCGAAAGTGCTTTCCGTGCCGATCCCTTCGCCTTTGAAGATAAAAGTCTTCTTTGATTCAGCGCACTGGTCCCAGGACAGGTCTTTTTAGATTTTATCTCACAACACCCCCTTGAAACGGAGCCGCCCGGCGCAGAGAAGCCAGGGACGGCGACCTTTAGAACTTCCCGATCTCCTTCCCACTCCACCAAGCCCACAAGAGCAGCCGAAGGCGGCATCTTAAAACTCCCCCATCATTCTTCTCCTCAACCAAGCGCGCTCGAGCCTGTGAGAGCTTAGAGCGTGCGACTTGTTCACTCCTCTCTTCCATACTCTTCCCCCCTCTCGCACTTCGTTCCTGTTCCCCCCTCGTGTTTTCTCCTTTTCCTTCCCTCCAAGCTTTGCCTTTCTAGCCATCCACCTGCTTTGCCTTCTCTACCGGATCTTTGGTTTTTAAATAAACATTTACTAAAGCTTCTAAGGTTTCTTCTAAATCTTTAGATCCACTCACTTCCTGAGCTCGTTTTAACTTTTGATAAATCTCTTCTTTAATCTCTAAATGCATTCTTAAGGCTTCTTCTCGAACATAATGTACTTTTTCTCTTTTCTTTGATGTTGGAGAAATGGCCGCCACCTTTTTTTCAATCTCAGATTTTGAAAGCTTCTTTGCTTTTTCAATCCATTCCTCTGAATTGTCGGCTTCTAAAACCGGTAGGATATTTCGAACCTTAGAAACATAAACCGAGCCCTCGTCTAAGCTTTTTTGCAAAAGGGGCACCACCTTGGCTTTTCGAGCCACGGCAATAAAATTATAAGCATTGGCTTCAGAGAGCTCTAAAGATTTTGTGGCATATTGAAACATCGAGCTATAGCCGAGTTCTAAATAAACTTTTTATTCTTCAATCTCTTGAAGAACCGAGATGAGATTTTTTTCCAGCCTTTGAAATTCTTTGGAGAGCTTCAGGGCTTTTTCATGGAGGGGGTAAGTTTTTTGTTTCATACCTTTCCTTTCTTTCGATCTCAAGCGCTTCCCCCTGTTTTTCTAAACATAGCATAGGTTTTTCGAGGGCTTTCTTAAGCGTGGAGAAGTCGGCATTCGATGTCGGACAAAAAAAACAAAATCAATTTTTAAACAAACACGGGAGAAAAGAATGTCGTTCGAATAAAAGAATTTTAAAGATGTACATTCTTCAAAAAGAAATCTCATCTGAAAAACTGTCAATAAAAATAATTTAAAAAGTTGAAGCTTTAAAACGAAATGAACGAATTGAAATAATTTTAATTTACCCGACGACCGAAGCTCGCATGAAGTTTTAAGAAAACCAGAGCCGGCTGGGCCTTTTGAAGCCCAATGCCGGCGGCGATGAGTTTTGCCTTTTTATTTTCAATTTATTTCGACGCAGACAACTTCTTTGCCGCCGCCCCTGGCTCCTAGGGGCCGGGCGGCTCAGATCTCGCTTCTACTAAATTTTAAAAATACCTTATACCGTGATCTCAAAATTACAATCACCTGTCCCACGTGAGTTAACAGAGCTAGCGCAAGACATTGAGGGCTGAAAGAGGGTCAATGAACGGCTAAAAAGGGCAGTTCAATTTATACTCGGAGATTTCTGCCCTCTGAAAACTTTTCTTAAATCTGGCAAAATTTGCCGGAATTGGTAGGAAATTTGCCAAATAAGCGGGTTTTATGCGCTTTTTTCTTGGCATAAGCCTTGCGATAACTAGACTCTAGAGTGGGAGCAAGGCAAAGAATGAGAATTCGATTTATCAGCCTAACATTTCTTTTAGTGGTTATAAGCCTCTATCTGACGGCTTGTGGAGACGCTCCTTCTTCCTCCTATGTCGGGGCCAGTCTCAATCAAGATGTTTATGGTCAGTGGAAATTGGTTTCATTAAATGGCCAGGATGTATCTGAACAGGATTCTGCTTTGCTGAGTGTTTTAAAACCGACCAGTCTGTATGGAGGGAGCAATTGCTTTGATATTCTGGCGGCGGCTAACACATCTAATAATACGATTTCCCGAGTAGATTTGAGTAATAACTGTCAGGTGGATTTTGTGGGAAGTCCTAGGGATAACCCCAGTGCTCGAGATTTACTCTTGCACGCCTTGCTAGAGGGGGCAAAATACGAAATTCAGCCTGATAATGGGAGTCTTCATATTTCCGATGGTGAACAATCTTATATTTTAGATCGCAATCCTCCCTCTAATTAATTAAAACTTGAAAATAATATGGCTGCACAGTTGAGCCCATAGTTTAATTGGATAAAACGGTGGATTCCTAATCCGCAGTTCTGGGTTCGATTCCCGGTGGGCTCATTTTTTCTTTCAACTGGGGGTGGGGCCCCAGTTGAAAGAAAAAATGCTACCCAACTTCAATCAAGTAAAGAGAGCATCAACCGGCGAGTAGCCGAAGCTCCCAATCGACAGAACAATTTGCGATGCAGCATCTGGAAAAATAGCACTGACTGTCATTGTTGACGCATAAGAAAAGCTGAATCAGGCAAGGAGGCCAGTTGAGCTAGTTTGCGCTTAGGGGTTACAATATCTATATCATGAATAAGTCAGACTTAGTTGATTACATTGCCCAAAAATCTAACTTACCCCGAAAACGTGCCGAAGCTGTCGTAAATATTATCTTCGATACGATGTCCGAAACTTTAGTCGAGGGCGGTCGAATTGAAATACGAGGCTTTGGAAGTTTCGTGAGTAAGCTTTATGAAGAATATCAAGGTCGAAATCCTCGTACCGGACAACCGATTCATGTAGCCCCAAAGCGACTTCCTTTTTTTAAAGTTGGAAAAGAACTTCGAGAAATGGTGAATGCCGAACCGATGCATTGATTTTAAGGAAACAAACAGAAATGAGAGGGAAGCTTAGCTTCCCTTTTTTATTGCTCTGAATTGGCCCAGAGATTGGGTTGATGGTAAGCCTTCTGGTTTAAAAGACTCATCAAAGCGGCATTAATAAACATATGAATCAAGGCGCACAATAAAAGTGATCCTGTAATTTGATAAATAAGGGCAAAAGCAATGCCTGCAACAAAACACCATAAGCTCCATATCCAGAGTCGCTTTTTTAAAATCAGATGGCAGAGGCCAAAGATGAAGGAGCTAATCACAATTCCAAAATGGGCAAGAAGTATTCCCCGAAAGAACCACTCCTCTACAAAACCGCTGACGCCTGCAAGCATACCAATCTGAATATAAGAAATGGGGGTCAATAGATGTCCAAGCAGATTTTGTAGCTGGCGGCCCCAATCGGAGAAACGAACACTGAGTTGAGAAACAAAGACATACAGGACCGAAAAAAAGAGCGCAAAGAGAATCGCTCCAAAGCTCGGAAGGCTCGAATGCGTCCAGGCATATAGAGCCGAGGACCTTGAAAGAGCATCCCAAAAAAGACAAATAAAAATAATGAGGCCGTAAACCAGGAAAACAATGCGCATTTCGAGGGGTCTCATGTTTTTCATTTGAATACTTATTCGATAGGCTAGCCTTTTAAGCAATTTTCGTACAGAAAGGCCTCATGTCAAAATTTATTTGGACCTCTATTGCAACTTGTGGGGGGCTTGGCTTCTCTCCCAAGGCGCCTGGAACGGTGGCCTCCGCTGTTGCTTTGATTTTTTGGGCCTATTTGAAATACATCGGTCTTTCGATTCCCATTCTTGGCATTCTTTGCCTTTTGCTTCTTGTCTTGGGGCGTTGGGCTTCGGCAAAAATGGAAAGCTATACGGGTAAGGAAGACGCTTCCCAAATTGTCATCGACGAATGGGTGGGGGTTGGAATTTCTTTATTGGCCAGTAACTTTAGTGCTGTTCAAATCATTGCTGCTTTTATTCTGTTTCGTATTTTTGATATTACCAAGCCACCAGGGGTTCGTTTCTTCGACCGCCGGAGCCTTCAATCGTGGGGAGTAATGCTCGATGATGTCGTGGCGGGCCTCTATGCGATGATTTTAGTAGGAGCTTACAATGTCTTCCTTTCCTAAGGATCTTAAAATAGAAATCGTATTGACGGGGAATGAACTACTTGATGGGACAACGCTCGATCGCCATACACAATACCTTGCAGAACGGCTTCGAAAACTGGGATTTCAGATTGAGCAAACTTGTGTTGTTCCAGATAACGAAGATAAAATTCGATGGGCAATCACCGAAGCAGCCCTTCGTTCTTCTGCGGTCATTGTTACAGGAGGCTTAGGTCCAACCTCGGATGATCTTACTTTAGAAGTCGCGGCTAAAGCTTTTGGTTCTAATCTTGTTCTGTCAAAACGAGCGCAACAAAATGTGATGAAGCGTTTGAAGAAATTAGGTCGATCAAAAGCCAATGAAAGCCACCGAAAAATGTTTTTTATTCCAAAGGGTTCTAAAGTTCTTTCTAACTCGGCTGGCGCCGCCCCTGCCATTCAATGGGAAAAGGGGGATTGTAGTTTGTTTTTCTTGCCTGGAGTTCCGCTGGAGTTTCGTTCGGTTCTCGACCAACATGTTTTGCCCTGGTTTGAGAAGAGGGCACCGCGGCAGATGAATTTTTTATTTGTGCTTAAAACGTTTGGATGGGCAGAGAGCGATCTCAATGCCTTAGTCAAACAAATGAAGATCCCGTCTGGTGTGAGTGTGGGTTTTCGAACGACTTTACCGGAAAATCACATTAAAATTTTTGTTCAAGAAAGCTCAAAGACAAGGGCTCAAAAGAAAACGCACAGTTTTTTAGATAAATTGCGAAGGGAGCTCGGAGACAAGCTCTTTGGAGAAAATGAAATAAGTTTTGAAGAAAGTGTCTTTCAAAAGCTTTTAGCGAAAAAGTCAAAGGTGGCGATTGCCGAGAGTTGTACAGGAGGTTTGATTTCTTCTATGCTGACCCAAGTCCCGGGTTCGTCTCGTGTTCTGGATCGCGCTTTTATTACCTATAGTAATGAGGCAAAAATCGAAATGCTTGGCGTTCGCCAACAAAGCTTGCAGAAATATGGGGCCGTTAGTCGAGAGGTTGCTTTAGAAATGGCAAAAGGCGCTTTTCAGCATTCAAATGCAAATCGTGCTGTTGCGGTCACCGGAATTGCTGGGCCAAGTGGAGGGACAAAAACAAAGCCCGTGGGAACAATTTGGATGGCGCGCGCTTTAAAAAATAAGAAAGCAGAAGCGAAACTTCTTCAGCTTTCATTCGATCGAAATCTAAATCAACGCTATACGGCTTATGCGGCTTTGCACTGGCTCAGCCAGTGAGAATATTTTAAGCAAAATCCCAGACAAGTTTTAACATAAGTCCAATCAGTACGAGCAAAAATAAAGGTCGAACAACTCGGGCGGCATGGTGGATCACAAAATGGGAGCCGAGATAATTTCCAATTAAACTTGCAACAATTCCCATCGAGGCAATTGGAAGATCAAATTTGAATTGGCTTGAAAAATATAACAAAGCGCCGAGGTTTGAGGCATAATTGAGAATTCGAGCATTCGCGCTCGATTCCTTTGCGTTCATTTTTAAAAGATAGAGAAGACCAAAAAGAAGAAAACTACCTGTGCCCGGTCCAAAAAAACCATCATAACCCCCCAAAAGAATGGCCATCCCAAGTAAAAAGACAAAACTCATATTTTTTGAGAATTTCCATTTTGTCTCTGAGCTCGGTTTTCGAAGAGAAATCAAAAAGACGATGGGGGTGACCACAAAGAGAATACCGAGCATTAGTTGCTTAGACTGATACCGAGACAAGCAAGCGCCAACAATGGCTGCTAAGAAAGACAAGAGAGCGGGGGTTCGAAAACGCTTCCAATTGATCGCTTTGACTTTTGAGTACCGAAATACCGTTAGACTTGCTCCGGTTGCGCTCACCAGTTTATTCGTTCCCAAAAGAACTTGAGGAGGGAGTCCCAAAAATAAATAAGTCGGAATGGTAATAAGTCCGCCTCCGCCGGCAATGCTATCTACAAAGCCGGCAAAACCAATCAAGGTAAACGCGATACTGTAGTTCAAAAGTTGAGCCATAAAGCCAGAGTTGAATTTGCTCGATGGCTTCGAACAAGTGCAAGCCTTGAGTGCCTTTATTTTTATGAAGCAGACGTTTGCAGCAGGTTTTTCCGAGTTTAGCCCTGATCCTCAACCATGACACCAATTATTGTCCGCACAAAAAGAGGCAGGTCCTCAGGTTGGCGGCTTGTAACAAGATGTCCATCGCGTACGCAGTCTTGATCTACCCAATCGGCTCCGGCGTTGATCATGTCATCTTTGATAGCATAAAAACTTGTTGCCCGACGGCCTTCTAAGTAACCTGATGAACAAAGCATCCAGCCTCCATGACAGATGGCTCCCACAAGTTTTTTTGCCTGCATTCGATCTGCTACACATTGAACCATTGCGGGATCTCTCCTCATATAGTCTGGCGCATAACCTCCGGGGATCACCAGCGCCTGCAGTTCGTTCACTTTTAGGTTTTTTGCTGAAATATCACTGGTCAAAGGATATCCATGTTTAGACAAATAAGTTCGTCTTCCTTCTGGGCCAATAAAGAGGACTTCGGCCCCTTCCTCCTTAAAGCGATAATAGGGGTACCAGACTTCCATTTCTTGGTAGTTTCTTTCTACTAGAATTCCGATTGTCTTATCTCTAAGTTGCATAGCTTTTTCCCTTTCTGAATATCATTTGGATTAGCATTGGGTATCTTTTTCTCACTCTATCTTTGGTCCAAGTTTACTTAGATTTCCTTTTGTTTTTCAAAAGTTCATTTGAAACTAAAGTTAGATGGTTTTTGAGGACCGCATCATCTATAGATCTGCTCCAAGCGGGTTGATTAAAAATGTTTTTACAGAAAAAATCATTAAATCTAATCGTATGCTTTTTACTGGGAATGCTTTTGCTATTCCATGGATTTTTAACTTATGCGGGAGCTCATAGCGATGATGATAATGGGATGGCTCAGGAGAATGCGACTCAGTACTTTGGCCCACCGTTTTTGCCGGGGGATATTGAGATGGATTCTCCAAGTATTGCGCTTTTTGCGGATATTTTGTTGGAGCTCACAAGTTCCCGTTATGCAACTCACACCATATTTCCTTTTTTTCTTCGAAGGATTCAAATTCCGGATTATCGACGGCATCCAAGAACGTTCAGTCGAAAACTTCAAGAAATTGATAATCTGTCTCGCCAGAGCAGAGTTTATGAGGGTGAAACCCCATTAAGTTAACGTTGGCTTCAATATTTACAACAATTTTATCCAAATATTTTTTTAGGCCGTCCAGTGAAACCAAGTGCTGAACAGGAGAGAGTTTTCTACTTTTGGTTGAATTATATTTTGTTTACTCCCAATGCGTATGAGCTTGGCATTCGATCCTATGAAAGCAATTATATAGATCTTCTTCCATTACCTCCTAAGCCGGTTGATTTTTTATATAGATTGGATCCTGCCTCTTTAATAAATCTCTATTTGTATGATCCAGATTTGTTTTTAGCGCTGTGGAAAAAGATTCAACCGGAACTTCCAAAGTCCAAATGGGCTCGCCATGCTATCCGAGCCCGTCGAATTCAAGATCGATTGAATAGGATCAAAGAAATGAGAAAGAAAACGACCGCATTACAAGCTCGGAAAAGGTGGGTGGGCTCTGTTCTTCGGCAGCGCTGCAAAGAGCTTTTCGAGCGCATTCAACAACAGAATCTTCCTTAACTCATCTGAATTGATGCATTTTTGATTTTTATTTTAAAACTGCTTTTATGCACCGCTCTAAAGCATTTCCTCAAAATAAATATTAATCCCTGTTCGCTCATTCAAGCGATTTGAGTAAACACCGAAATAAACGATGCAATTGACTGCGTAAATTAATTTGCTGCGCAGCAGAAAGGCTTAACGCATGTGTAGGAAAATAAAAAACTCTAGCACTTAAAGGCGGTTAGTTAAAAAAGAGGACAAAAAAGAATCGAAAATTTTGATTAAGACGAAAGAAGCGATGCAATGTTTTATACCAAAAAAAATGACACTCTGCAGATGAACTTAACGCAGATCAAAATTTTTAAAAAAAGGAGAGGGAGTTCAGTGCCTTAACGGGTTTTTAAAACATAAATGCAATGAATTTTCTCGAACGAACGAAGTTTACAGAGTAGTGCAAAACTGCATAAAGAGTTGCTGCACTGCATAAAAAAGAAAAACGAGCTGGATATGGGATTCAGCAAACGTAGGAAGGAAAGCATATGAAAATCACAAATACCGATAGTCTGGCGATATCCAATCGGATTCAAGAGACGACTCAGATGATTGCACAGAGCTTGCAGCGATTGAGTACGGGGCAAAGAATTTTGTCTCCGGCGGATGATCCGGCGGGTTCTGCGGTTTCAGTAAATCTCAGTGCTCAGATTCAAGGCTTGGTTCAGGCACAGCTGAATATCAGTCATGCCTCCGGCTTGATTCAAACGGCCGATTCGGAAATTTCTACGCAGATGGACATTGTCCAAAAGATGCGAGAGATAGCCGTTCAAGCGGGAAGTGATCTGATTACTTCAACGGATAGGGATAATTTGAACCAGCAATTGAGTCAGGTCTATGCCGAATTTCAAAACATAACGAATACGACGCAGTTCGATGGCCAGAACCTGTTGGATGGCAGTTTCGATCCAACTTCAGTGCAGGTTGGAGCTCAATATGGGCAAAGTCTTTCTTTAAATATGCCATCACTCAATGCTTCGTCTCAATTTACAAAAATGATTGGGACGGGAAAGTTTCAGACTCGAACTACGATCGACTCTGGGTCGGAACCTTATACGGTACAAAGTGCGGATCTCAATGGAGATAATATTCAGGACCTGATCGAATTGGATCGTACGGATGGAACAGTATCGGTTCGTTTGGGGACTGGAGACGGCAATTTTTCGTCCAGGACGACTTATACGGTGGGGACGACTCCGGAGCATTTATCTGTAGGCGACTTCAATAACGATGGAGCAATTGACATTGTTGCGGCGGATACGGGAGGAAGTACATTATCTGTTTTGATGAACAACGGAGATGGAACGTTTGCGGATCGCGTGACTTATCAAGCGGGAAATGCTCCAAAGTTTGTGGCCGTTGGAGATATGAACGGAGATGGTTATGTCGATATTGTTGATACCGATTTTACTGACAATACGGCGTCTGTCTTTTTAAATAATGGTGATGGAACGTTTGCGGATCGAATAACGAGTGGGACTGGAGCAAAACCGACTGGGGTTCAACTTGCGGACTTCAATGGAGATAACAAACTTGATATGGCGTTGGCAATTAATGGCAATGGAACTGGAACTACGATTAAGGTCGGGTACGGAAATGGCGATGGAACGTTTAGTGGCACAACAAGCTACACCGTAGGTACGGGGCCAGCCCAGATCAAATCAGGAGACTTTAATCAGGATGGTTTTATCGATCTGGCTGTTTCAAATGTAGTGTCAAGTAATGTCTCTATCTTGCTGGGCCAAAGTGATGGAAGCTTTGGAAGTGCCAACAATTATTCTGTTGGAGGCTTTCCCCGTACTTTTGATGTCGGGGATATCAACGGGGTTGGACGACTCGATATTGTCAGTGCAGACAAAAATGATGATACCGCCTCCATTCTTTTAGGAAATGGAGATGGAAGCTTTCAAAGTCGATCAACCCTAAGTGTCGGGCAGGGGCCCACCTATCTTGCTCTGGCTGATTTAACAGGCGATGGCGTTTTAGATATTGCTACAGCGGACTCCACGGATAATACAATATCGATCTTGAAGGGAAATTCCAAGACAGCCTCGGCGGTGCCGGATTTAAAAGTATCAACAGTCGATCAAGCCAATGCCTTGATTGATATTCTGGACAACACACTCAATGGATTAAGTGGTGAGCGAGCAAAATTGTCGAGTACTTTGGATCGCTTGACCATCAACTCAGACAAGAATGACATGATGAGTGCGGCCTATCAATCGGCAAAGGATGGAATAGATAATGTTGATGTTGCCTTAGAAACATCTAAGGTCGTGACGAATCAAATCTTAGAACAAGCGCAAATCTCTGCTTTGTCGCAATCCAATCTTCAAGTGCAAATGGTGGTACGATTATTGAGTAATTTATAAAGAGGAGAAAATGATGGAAAGTTTTAATGCTGAGCCGGTATTTTATTGGTTGAAAGGGGACCTTCCGGATAAACGGCAAACCGAAAATCTGGAAAGCCTGCAAAGCCGGCGGTATAAATGACTTTTTTGACGACTTCAAAAGTTAATCTCTTGTCCGCAGAGATATTGATTTTTTGTTGGGCTTTTTCGGTGCCACTTTGGACATCGCCAGCAGCAATGGCTTGGGCTTCAAGGTTTGTTTTAAATTCTTGTAAGGCCTTTTGCAGGGCGGGGATATTCCAATCCTTTTGCTTTTCGATCTCCGCCGTTTTGGCAATTTCTTTTCCTTCAAAAAGAAGTTGGTCCTGGCCGATCACAATGCTTGGATTTCGTTCCAGTTGTCCCGTGTTTACCGCACGCGGAAGTTCTACACCGGAGGGCAAAACAATAATTTCTCCTTGGCTGCTAAAGCTCTGTAACAAGAAAATAACGAGAATCGCAAACATATCCACCATGCTCGTTAAAAATAACGAGGCATAGACGGTCTTTCGCCCCCCACTTCTTCGTTTGATGGTTGGATTAATCCGTTTATTGGGAGCATAAATCGCCATATTTAAAGCCCCCCGATACTGACGTTCATCAGTTTTACATAAAAAAGTGCATCTAAGACTTGAATCACATCATTGTATTGCACATCATCCGATGCTCTCAGGCTAATTTTTGCATTTTCCGGATCTTTCAGTTTTGCTTTGTATTTCGCAAAGGCCGTGCGGGCATCATTGGTAGCAAACCGACCTAGAGTTCTTCCATTTTCTAGCAACTCCACACCCTTTTTTGTAAGAAGGACATTCCAGTCTCTTCTTTCGCGTGCTTGGTTTGTTGTGGAAACATTGCTGTGCTGAACAATCGTTTCACCTCCGGCTTGGCTAAAAGCAGACATCTTTGAAATCTGAACCCAAACCGCAGTCATTAAAAGAAATAAAGTACAAACTGAAAGCAGATCAATAAAGGGGATGAGGTTTAACTCGGCGTTGACACTCCGGCGTCCGCCTTGTCCCTGAGGACCTAAGTCCACGCCCATTTATGCAGCTCCTTTTTCCTTATAGATAAGCCGGCCGCGAACTTCAAAAGCCGTTTCTTTCATTTCATCAAGAAGGCTTTGAGTTTTTCCTTGCATCAGTGCAAAACAAACCAAAGCAAAATTTGCAACGATTAAACCATAGGCCGTACAGTTCATGGCTTCCGAAATACCTGTCGCCAAAAGCTCTGCCTTTTGAGTTGGATCGATCTTGGCGGCGGCGGCAAAACTTTGAATCAAGCCCGAAATGGTTCCAAGTAATCCTAAAAGAGTAGAAATATTGGCAAGCATCGAAAGATAACTCGTGCGTCTTTCGATGGGATGGCTCTCTTTTGCTAATGCCGATTCAATAGTTGCCTCAACATCATCTCGAGAGCCCTTTGAAAAAGCTCTCATGATCAAGGCCTTTGCAATCCTTGAAGCCGGATCTGAAATCGAATCGCAAAATTGCAAAGCTCCTTGATAGTCTTTGCGTGTCAGTGCCGGTGTCAGCTGTTCTAAAAATGAGCGTACGTTCATCGATGACTTTATGTACAAGAAATAAATTCTTTCGATGGTAATTGATAAAGTTAATATCGCCACGATATGGATGGGATAAATAAAAACTCCCCCACCATCCCAGGCATGTTTTATTTTTATGAGAAGATCAATCATGACTTTAGTTAAGACTTTTCACTTAGTTTTTCTTTGTGAGTAATCACAAAGTTCATGGCCTCTAGGACCACTTCGTTGATATCGTCTATAATTCTTTGGGTTCGGCCCTGTAAAAAAGCAAAAGCCAGTAAAGAGGGAATCGCCACGCAAAGGCCAAAAGCCGTACAATTCATGGCTTCCGAAATTCCCGCAGCCAAGAGGGTGGCTTTGGAGGCAGGATCAGCTTGGGCCGCGCCAGCAAAAGAAGTGATCAGTCCGGATATGGTTCCCAATAGACCCGTTAAGGTGGCAATATTGGCAAGCATCGTTAAATAAGACGTTCTTTTTTCAAGAGCGGGAAAATACTTTGAAGCGGCGGCATCAATAGCAATTTGCACCTCCGAATCGCTCTTTGAACGTTCAAAAGCCTGGAAGCCGGCTTGGATAATTTGATGAATCATGCTTTGACCCATGACTTGAAGGCGGCCCGAAAAAATAGAATTCCGCACTTCTGAGAGAATTTGGTTCTTGTTAAAGCGGGTTTTTAGGAAAAGGGCGTTGACTCGCTCAATAATGATGATCAGGGCGATGATCCCAATAATCGCAATGGGGTGCATAAAAACGCCCCCGGCATGATAACGTTCCAAAAGACCGGATGATGTGGATATAGTTTGCATGATTTACTCATATTTTCTGGTTTTATTGGTGGTAAAAGCAAGTTTTTTCTATGACTTAGCTTTCTTGCCGAACTGAACAAATTGACCTGTAGAGTTGACCTCCTAGGCGAATTTAGAGAGCATGGCTCTTTTACGAGTCGAACATGAGTCTAAGTGATTTTGCCTACATTCGAAGATTTTTTTCTGTTTACTCGCAAGAA
>Ga0114931_10004381_pt1 | contig 17610 bp, 18 predicted proteins | sample 2SBtaG_FD_89579 | JGI IMG/M metagenome (GOLD analysis project Ga0114931, IMG submission 89579) | Deep subsurface microbial communities from Kolumbo volcano to uncover new lineages of life (NeLLi) - 2SBTROV14_V59a metaG | ecosystem: Environmental > Aquatic > Marine > Volcanic | place: Kolumbo...
AAACCCGGAATGAAAGATGGCGGACCGGTTGATGTACGCTACTCCGTACCTATAGTTTTCAAAACGGAATGATACCGATAATTATCCAATAACGTTCAATATTGTTGATTCGTCCTCAGCAGTTGAACTACTAAGTCTCATATCATTTGATATGGGACTTTTTTATTTATGTTGTATGTTGACTTTTTGAGAGTAGAACTCGTAAGCGATTGCCTGTTTTGTGGTTATGAAACAAAAAATTCCGGGATACCTGGTTCACGCGTTTACTGCCCTGGGAGCTGCCTTCGGTTTATGGGCTCTTTTCGCAACGGCAGGCGGACAATTCCAGCTCGCTCTCTGGCTCCTTGCCGCAACCGCCGTAATTGATTCGGTAGATGGGGCCCTTGCCCGTAAAGCCCAGGTAAAAACCAGGATTCCCGAGTTTGACGGTGCATTGCTCGACAATATCATTGACTACCTGACCTGGACGATCGTTCCTCTTTTCTGGGCGTGGCAAGTCCTGTCGGTCCCGACATTCGTAGTCATCATATGTGGCATGGCAAGTGTTATCGGCTTTTCGCGAACCGACGCCAAGACCGAGGATCATTTTTTCAAAGGGTTTCCAAACTACTGGAATCTTGTGGTCATCCACATGTACAGTCTTCATTTCAGTCCGACAGGTGCAAGCGTAGTCCTGCTAATCTGCGTGCTTTTTGTATTCATACCGATTGTGTGGATTTACCCGTCCCGCACCCTTCATTTTCGAAAAACGATGATCATCCTTGGTGCCGTGTATGGGGTACAAATGCTGGCTATCATTATCCTGTTTCCTTTCATCCCCTTATGGCTGGCATGGTCCGCTCTCATTTATCCAGTTATTTATTTTTCCGGATCGCTTTATCTTAATTTCAACCGCAGGGCTAATGGACATTGATCAATTACCGGTGAACAATAAACACAGAGGGGCAGGGATTGGAGGCTGTGAACGTGACGATTTCTTCCAAAATGTTTTTGAAGGAATAATCGCGGAATTCTGGACAAAAAATATAGGTTCAATTCACACCGTTAAACTAAGTCCAACATATTTGTAAAAAAATCCGTTGATCGAAACTTATGAAATCACATCACGTATGATTAACAGAGAAAGGCATTTATTATCATCACGAATCCGGAGTGAATCATGAGTCGTACAAGGTTAACCCGCTCATCCCGAGATAAGATGTTGCTCGGTGTATGCGGTGGAATCGCTGAATACTGGGGATGGGACCCCACGATCGTGCGCGTTATTTTTGTTATTGCCACATTACTGGGATTCGGCTCCCCTATCATACTTTACATCATTTTGGCTGTCATTTTACCCCGGTATTAGATTTCAACGGTTGCACAGTCGTGTCTAAAATCTAAATTCTCATATCTCAGTACTTTATTAGCTATTGATCCTAACATTTTAGAATTTCCGATTACGTGCCATAGTTATTGACGAGTGCATGAATCATGAAAATGGGGATTATCGGTCCGGCGGAACGTACCAGCGTTTGGGAACAACGTCTGAGGCCTGTGCAATCAATAAATGAAGTCGTAACAACCGATCGGGCGGCTTACCTGGGATCTGTTGATGCGTGCATCTTTCTCGATGAATCGCGCAACAGGTATGAAAAGCTTCTTAATCTGATTCGTGAGGGTGTCCATGTCTTTGCCATAACACCGTTGAATGTCGACTCAGACACGGCACTTAAATTATTTCGCTCTGCCGAGGAAGCCCGTGTCCAGGTTCAATTCGCACACTGGGCAACATTTACTTCGCTAACCGAGTGGATGACCGAACAAATCCCCAATCCTCGCAGCCTTTATTTCAGCCGTATTATTCCCCGATCTGTCTTCCTTGGATACAAAACCGGTTTCGACCATCTCTGGCTTGAAGATATGGCGCTTTGCCTGTCCTGGATCTCCTCTGAAGTACATCGTATTGAGACTGTTCCGGTATCCTATTCGGGTGATGAACTGGCCTTGCACCTGCATATCCGGTTTGATAATGGTGCAACCGGAACAATCTATGTTAATACGCTGGGTTCGGATGTGAGACATGAACGAATGGCTTCAGACAACAGAATGTCCATACAGGCTAACGTGCTTGAGAATCACGTCCGCTTAGCACATCTCACTACAGAAGAACGAGTTATGGTCGAACAAAAAAGTATCGAGCAGAGGGAACCGGCTTCTACAGCCCTGCTCCGGTTCATCAAATCGATCCAGATGCGACTTGATCCTCCATTTTCTGTATACCATCTGTTGCGATTATCACGAACTGTCGAAGGGATACGGGCACAGCTCGCTCGTTATTAACTCTTCCCTTTCCGGTATTGGCTAACTATTGCAGGATTTGATAACTTTGGTCTTCGACAGGAGACAATAAACAACCTATAAGAATATGCAAAACGTGCAGATCAAGCAGGTAGACGCTTTCACGCGTAAACCTTTCACAGGAAATCCGGCGGCCGTGGTCGTTGACGCCGACGGTCTCAGTAGTACTGAAATGCAAAAAATAGCCCGGGAGATGAATGTCTCGGAAACCGTTTTTGTATTGAATACTGATTCTGAAGAAACTGATTTGCGCCTGCGCTGGTTCACTCCAAGCCAGGAAGTCGACCTGTGCGGTCATGCTACGATTGCGGCTTTCCACGTCCTTGCCGAAGAAGGGGCTTTTGGCCTTGAAGTTGAGGAACCTCAGAGCTTTATTGTAGAAACGCGATCCGGCAACCTGGTTGTCGATGTAGAATGGCGCGAATTTCAGCCCTATATCAAATTCAGCCTGCCTATCCCTGAATTTTTCCCTTATCCCGGTGATATCGCTGTACTTTGCGGAGCGCTTGGATTATCTGAGATTGAACTAAGTCTGAAGGTTAAACCGCAAATTACTGGCAGTGGATACTGTTATATTCCACTCAAAACGTACGACAGCCTGAAGACACTCGATCCCAATATCTCCCTGTTGCGTAAGATCAACGAGCAACATGATATTGTCGGTTTTGCCTTGGTTACTGACGACACCGGCAACAAAAATGTGGATTGGCATATGCGTTTCTTCGCTCCATCACTTGGTGTTCTGGAGGATCCGGTCACCGGCTCAGCCAATGGACCGATGGCGGCTTTTCTGCTTCACAATGGTTTTATTGATAAAAGCCAGCAGGTGTTTACGTTCCGTGCCGAACAAGGTCGTTTTGTTAGTCGTCCGGGCACTGTTACCGTGTATATGCAGCAGCGTGAAGGTATCATCGAAGAATTGCAGATTGCGGGACAAGCGGTTACCGTGATGACGGGGAATCTCTTCATGACAGCGAACCAGCCCGATCATTTTTAGTACATCTAATTCACATCATTGTTTTTTACCCGGTTTCATCGCCTGAAAGATCTTTTTCAGCTCATCACGCGGCATGAGTTGATCAAGGAAATTGAACTGTCCGGAATTGAGGTGCTCGCCCCCATCAATAACGACATCTGCCCCGGTTATGTAGGGAGAAAGATCGGACATCAGGAACACAGCCAGGTTGGCCAGCTCTTCATGATTACCGAATCGATGCAGGGGAATACGGCTTAAATATCGCTCTTGTGACTTTTCATCGGGCATCAGACGCGTCCAGGCTCCTTTTGTCGGAAATGGACCCGGTGCCACTGCATTTAGTCGAATACCATAGGTCGCCCACTCATAGGCAAGTGTGTTCGTCATAGCCAAAACCCCTGCCTTTGCACAAGCGGACGGCAAAACAAATGCCGATCCTGTTTCGGTATAGGTCGTTACGATGTTAAGCACCGATCCGTTTTCTTTCATCTCAATCAAATGGCGACCAAAATGCTGGGTATAGTTAAATGTGCCATTAAGAACGATATCCACAACCGACCTGAACGCATTTGGACTAAGATCCTATGAAGCTGAAAGAAAATTACCAGCGGCATTGTTTACGAGACCGTTAAGTACTCCAAATTCGTCATTCAGATTTTGGATCATTGATCCAACAGCCTCATAATCGCGCACATCAGCAACATAGGTAACAACCTTGCAGTCAGATTGACGTAGCTCTTTTGCGGCTGATTCAAGTTTTTCCTCTGTGCGTCCGCATATAGCAACATTGGCACCACAACTTACAAATCGTGTAGCCATTGCTAATCCAAGACCACTTCCTCCGCCTGTTACCAGGATATTTTTACCTTTCAACGTATTCGTTGTAAACATAGGTCGCCTCTTCAGTGATTGATTTTTTCTGATGGAGAGTTTTCTTATTTTACAAGTCTACATTAAATGACTCGATAGTTCAATGGATAGAACATGAGCCTCCGGAGCTCAAGATCCGGGTTCGAATCCCGGTCGGGTCACTCTTATCTTAAATAACTTATTGGAAGTAAATAAGTTATTATTTAATAAATTGCCCGGGTACAACCTCAATGGATCATTTATAACTATTCTTTGAGACAATGTAAGGAATCCTGTCTTGCTGTGTATATCAAAACAATGGTGACGTCTTTAGTCACCACAATTGCAGGCTTTCTAAAAGTTGACCATCACCAAGTAGAGAAAAGTCTTTCTTACTGATTGATGATCCGGTCACAATAAATGATGCAAACCTATCATTCTTAGCTGCAATCAACTCTCCACTGGTAATTCAGATATTCTGAAATCCAATTCAGTCATAGCTAATTTTACTTAATACAAACTTCTACAATTAATTTCTCAACCTATCTTTTCAGTACCAGTTTCTGTAATACAATACCTGAAGTGAGTTACTATAATAAAATGCAAAGATGTCATGCACACTTAACCTGATTGGTACAATCTTCGTCGCGTATAATAACTGCCTATAAAACATTTTAAACCGTTTCGAGTTTAACATATTGGTTAAAATCAGCGTTTTGGTGTTCTTTTATGTACGACTATAACCAGGTGATATCAATATTGACCATCAGCTGTCACTTTTTTCGCTTGACAAATGAGACGGGTTTGTTTATACTTGTATAGTAAATGATTACTTACAACATGACAATGGAACGAGAATCAACAATAGTACGACAAGAACAGATCAAGCAGGCTGTATTGCAAATCATTGCAGAGAAAGGCCTGCATGGTGTCTCCACCAGAAATCTAGCCCAGAAAGTTGGGTTTTCGGAGGGAGCCATTTTCCGGCATTTTGCATCCAAGCGAGACATTATTAAAGGGATCATGGATGATGTGGCTTCGGATTTAATCGATTCCCTGCGAGAAATCGCCCTTGGTTCATTACCTGCCGAAAAAAAATTGTTTACCTATTTATGTAAAAACGTAACCTACTTAAAAGAAAATCAGGGAATTACCATTTTACTGTTTTCAGAAGCCACTCATTTAGGAGATGACGAACTCAAAAGAACATTGAGTCTGATCCTTTCCGAGCAAAAGCAATTTGTAATTAAAATGGTTAAAGATGGGATTGCCGAAGGGGTCTTTGACCGGCAGGTTGATCCGGAAGATGTGGCCATTTTGTATATGGGTATCCCCATAACGTTCAACATAGAACTGGTATTAAACGCCAGGAACTTAAAGATTACCGATTTTTGTGAAAGAATGTTTTCTTTAATCTTAAAAAGTTTAAAAAAGTAAAAAATTTAACAATAAAAGTAAGTAAATGATTACTTATAATAAAACAAATATACGTACACTACCACAATGGATGTTCGAATTTCACGGTCACCGCTGTCCTTTTATGCCGATTGGTATCGGTCATCCGCAGGGTTGCATGCAGAACGAAAAAAAGTCCCTGTTCTGAATGAGAGGAAGAAGCCGTCATCCATCAACTTAAAGTCGAATAATCCGATGTCTGATGAATTATCCTAACTGAGATGGAGATATAGAATGAAAAATACACACCATCAATTAGCCTATTCGGTATTTGTCCTTGGTTTTTTGATTTGGGGACTTACAGCGGGCATTGTTTCCCGCGCATTTGCACAAGAGGCTGAACTGGGAAAGATACTGCACAGGGTCGAATCAAATGCCCCGGCGTTAAAAGCGGCCCATGAAAACACAGAAATCTATCGGGCTAACAAAAAGGAAGGTCTGGGAGCCTTGTTTGGAAATATCAATGCCTTCAGCCAATTGCAGTATTACAACGACAACCGGCTGACAAGACCCATCTCTCCGCCAATCAATTTTGCTACCATTCCGTACGATAGTAAACAGATTGGTTACGGGCTTTCTTTGTCGTTGCCCCTGGATATCAACGGGCAGATACTCACAAGACTGAATGCGCTGACACACCAGGAAAGGGCTGCCAATCTGGATGAGAAACAAGCCAGCCTGACACTGCTAAACCGTGCGGCGAACTTATACCGTGGTATTGAAGCCATATCCGGTAAAATAGATGCCCTTCAGAGACAGTCGGATGCCATAAAAAAACAACAAACGGTTACCGAAGTTGCCGTAAAGATAGGCCGCAGGCCGCCTGTCGACCAGTTGAGAATGCAATCGGAGCTCAGTAAGATAGAAGGCCAGATAGCCGACGCCAATGCGACCGATGCCAGACTCCGGGCATATTTGGCTTCATTGATGGGATCTGATGCTTTCACCGATTCGGTTTTGGTACCCTCAAACCAGCCGGTCGCCAATCTGAATAGTCTTTTAAATGTCGCAAACCGTCCGGATATCCAATCACTTCAGGAGAAAAAGAAAGCGGCCCGGTCAGGTCTGAATACCGCCCGGGAAGCGTGGCTGCCCAAGGCTTTTGTACAAGCGAGCTGGATGGAAAATCAGGGATTTAATGGTAAAGGCAAAAACGATCCTTTCTGGGGTATCGGTATCACCGTTAATCTACCGCTCTGGACCGGTGGGGTCCGGAGTGCGCGTATTCAAGAGGCTAAAGCCAAAGAGATGGCGGTTTTCTGGCAGCATAAAACGGTTCTTGCATCGGCTAATGCCGAAATCAAATCCGCTCTCAGCGATTGGGTTGCAAGGGAAAAGCAATTTACTGCAGCCGATCAGTCCCTAAAAACAGCAACGGAAGTGATGCGGATTCAAACCGAACGATACCGTCAGGGGCGGCTTTCCGTAACCGATTTTCTGGATGCCGCCGCCCGGCTTGCCTTTGCCCGTGCCACCTATGCAGCAGCATTGGCCGGATGGTGGCAGGCTGATGACAACTTGCGCCTGGCTCAGGGCTTGCCGCCTTCTGCGTATTCCCATTAAGCGGACTTGAAAATGATTTTAAACAAAATATTAAAATGATAGAATGTTATGGAAACAAGTACTAAAAAAAGAAACCGCTGGATATGGACAATCGTCGCGGCAGGTGCCATCCTCATCCTGATCTCCGTTGTTGTGATACGGGTTAAGGAGGTGGAGCATATCCCCTCACAAAACAAGCTGCCATGGGCATTAAATACTGCTACGGCACATCGGGCTGATGTCACCAGGGGCTACCCGGTGCTTGCTGCCTTGCTGCATCAGGATGACGTGACACTGACGGCACAAATCGGCGGAACCCTTACTCAAATGGGACCGCGGGAAGGAATAGCCGTGAAACGAGGTTCCTTCCTTGCCCAAATAGACACCCGGACCATTCAGGATGAAATCTCCGGGTTGCAGGCCCGGCTTGTAGCAGCCAATGCCGACAAAATCCGTAAGAATGAAGAATACCGTCGTGAGCAGAAACTCATGGAGGCCGGCGGTAGCAGCCAGTCGGCACTGGATGCCTGGCATACTGCCGCTATAGCTGCGGATAACCAGGTAAAATCCCTGGAGCATCAGATCCAGGCTTTGACAGTAAAAGAGGATTACGGCCGGATTACCTCGCCCGTTAACGGGGTAATTGCCGCACGGCTGCACGAGCCCGGCGATGTAATTATGCCCGGACAGCCGGTCTATAGGATTACCTCTGATGGAGGAGTCAGGATTCACGTCGAATTTCCCCAGGATCTCTTGCGTAATGTAAAAAAGGGAACCGTTCTTCAGCTATTCTATAATAGTGATACCACAAAGGTCAGGCTGGACCGGATTTATCCGCTGGTAAACGGATTTGATCTGGCCGCCGCCGATGCGGATTTACAGCAACCTCCATTTAGCGTGGCCAATGGGGCGCGTCTTCCAGGACGTATCGTCCTTGAAAGTGATAAAACGGGTATAGAAGTCCCTGCACAATCCATTATTACAGACGATGCCGGCACGAACAGCTATCTCTTTAAAATCCGTCATGGGCAAAAGGGCGATGTTCTGCAAAAAGTCCCCGTAACCCTTACACTCACCGGTCAAAATGGGATATCTGTTCGTGGTGATGTACATCCGGGTGATGAAGTAGTCGTTGCACAGGAAAGTGTTTTGCTGTCCCTAAAGAATGGAGATCCGGTAATCATCAACCATAGGGAGGCATTATGAATTTCTTTGAACGCATGTTGCGCAAACCTCATGGCATCATTGCCATTACACTAGTCACCGTTTTTGCTGGTGTTATCGCATACATGACGCTGCCGATGAATCTATTTCCGGATACAAACCGCCCTGTGGTTGCAGTTGTTACTCAGTGGCCGGGGGCAGCGGCCAATGATGTCGCCACTGATGTTACGCATCCCATTGAAGTACGTATGAGCGCTATCGACGGAGTAAGAAGAGTGACTTCTACATCACGAGATCAGGTCTCTGCCGTTCAGGTTGAATTCAATTATGGCAATAATATTGATGAAGCTGCAACCAAAGTGACTACGGAACTTCCCCGCGTACGCAGCTTATTACCCAAGGGAATCGAAGAGCCATTAATCTTTAAGATTACCGATGCGGCCAGACCGTTGGATATATTAGCGATTACAGCTTCCAAAGGTTATGATTTAAGTTTACCTCAGATTCGAAGGCTTGCTGAAAATCAGTTACGGGATGTTTTACTAAATATACCCGGTGTGTCGGAGGCTGAAGTGTTTGGTGGACAAAAAAGACAAGTGGCCGTAGATCTGGATAGAAATAAACTGGAATCTTATCATGTGACGGTCGCTCAGGTCGCAGCAGCACTGTCCAGGTCGAATATTTCAATTCCTTCCGGATTGATCTATCAGCACGGTAACCGTTATTTGTTGAATACGCAAGTACTGGCCAAAGGACCGGATTATATTTCAAAAATTCTTGTCCCTCTTCAAAAAGGAAATTATGTAAAGGTTGGAGACCTTGGAGTCGTCCATTGGGGAAAAGCTGATATAACATCTTTTTACCGGGGCAATGATAAACCGGCAATTGCCATATCACTTTTAAGAGGCGAAAAGGGACATGCACGCGAGGTCATAGCAGAAATAAGTAAGCGGCTTCCTCAAATTCAAAGCCAATTTCCAATGCTGCATATCGAAGTTGCTGATACCCAGGGACGACTGATCGATCTTACCGTCGATAATATGCTTGGGGCTCTCCGGGATGCCGTAATCATGACCATTATCGTGATTCTGCTTTTTCTCGGAGATACCAGGGCATCGTTTATTACGGCCTTATCGCTTCCTTTCACCTATTTGCTCACTTTTGCCGTTCTTAAGGCATTAGGCTATGAGTTTAATATGGTTACACTCACGGCCATTATCATCGCCGTCGGACTCCTTGCGGATGATGCTATTGTCGTAATAGAAAATATTGAACGGACGATTCGTGATAGTGGCATAAGCAGTATAAAAACCGCAGCCAAAGGAACCCAGGAAATTTTTCTTGCTGCTGCATCCGGCACGGTGAGTGTTGTTATTGTTTTGCTGCCGATCATGTTCATCGGGGGTTACGTACAGACGGTATTACGTCCACTGGCTGTTACTCTTTCCATAGCATTACTGGCTTCCCTTATCGTTTCCGTTACCATTATTCCATTGCTTGTTCCTTACCTGCTCAGACCTGGCAGACGAGATCCTCTTTACCTGATACTCCATCCGTTTGAGGTATATGTACTAGATCCCCTGAAGAGGTTCTATGCACGGGTTGTTGGCTGGGGACTGGAACATCGTGGATTGGTACTGTCATCCTTTGCTATTCTGTTCCTGGTATCTCTGGGTCTGATGAAAATAGTAGGCCGGGAATTAATGCCACGCATGGACAGCGGTATTTTTATTGTAAATTACGAAACGCAGCCTGACATGGATACACCCGGTATTGAAAAGATCGCCGGACGAATTGAGCGATCGATTAAAAGTTCCCTTAAACCGGGATGGCTTTTGTCTATGTCCACCGTAGATGGAGCAGAAGCGGGTGTTAAATCTTTTGGTACAGCACGAGTGCTTCAACATGGGCAAATAACTGTAAATATTATCGATCGTTTCCACAGAGATCAATCTATTTATCAAATTGAAGATTCCGTCAGGCAAAAGATCCGGCGTATTCCCGGTTTGATTTCGGCTAATGTCACCGAATTCGGAGCCACGCCGCTTTCCTCTATTCGGGGAACCGTAGATATCATGGTCAGTGGCAGCAATCCTGAAGTACTGGATCAACTGGCTGATTCGGTGATGAGAAGAATAGCAAATGTTCGTGGATTAACCGGTATCGAACGATCCTGGCAGGGTAAATCAAAGCGGATAAACCTGCACATCAATGAAGCTAAAGCCCGTCTGTATGGACTTACTCCACAGGATATTGCCGGACAAGTTGCTCAATCTGTTGGTGGTACTCCGGGCGGCAGGCTTCGGGTAACCGGCGAAATCCCCATACCCGTATGGGTCCGCCTTAAGCCGGATCAGCGATCAAATACAGAAGATCTGTCTGCAATGCCTATAAGAACGATGAACGGCTCACTCATTCCGTTGTCATCTTTTGCATCACCCAAAGTAGTATATGAACCGACAGCTGAAACCCATGAGGCCCTGATACCTACCGTTGATGTACTTGGTTATCGCGGCGATATTTCCATAACTCAGTTACACAGCAATGTGGAAGCCGCTCTATCAGGATTATCAATGCCACGGGGATATGCCCTTTCTTACGAGGGAGAATATAAACAGATGAACTTGTCCTTTGCACGCCTGATAAAATCTTTAGCTATAGGCATTGTGCTGCTTTATCTTATGCTGGTCATTGTGTTTAAATCGTATCGCGATCCGGTGGCCATTATGGCCAGTTTGCCATTGGCACTCATCGGGGCCTCATGGGCTATACTCATAGCGGATAAACATGGCTGCCTGCCCTCATTTATGGGACTGATATTGCTGATGGGCATCATTGTAAAGAACGGAATCCTGCTGGTCGACTTTGCCAAGGTAGCCATGGCGGAAGGCAAATCACCAAGAGAAGCCATACTCGAAGCCGTTCAGCTCAGAACCAGACCCATACTCATGACGGCCGGCGCGGCCGCGGTTGGTATGATTCCTATAGCCCTCGAGTGGGCCGTGGGCATTGAACGCTTGTCACCGCTTGCCGTAGTAGCTATCGGCGGATTGATCACCGGAACATTCCTGACGTTACTGGCTGTGCCGGTCTTTCATTTAATGCTTGAAATGGGGCATAGAAATCGTTTAGCAAGGAAACCGGCCAGGAAGTAGAATAACGCACCTGTCAAATCTTAAATGAAAATGAAAGGAAAATATATGTGGCTGACAAATTTTGAACAGGCAAAAGAAGAATCGACGAAATCCCATAAACCAATTCTTCTACAGTTTGAAATGGAAGGATGCGGCGGGTGCAGGAAACTTTATGACCACACCTATCCTGATCCTAAAGTGCAAAGTGAAATGAACGAGTGGTTCGTTCTGTTAAAACTTGATTTGATCAAAGATAGAAAAATCAGAAAAGAACTTGCCGCCTATTGGACACCTTCTTTTTACTTTTTAGATCATAACGGAAAGCCGTATTATCATTTTAACAGTTACCTTCCTCCGGATGATTTACGAATTATTTTTAGATTGGGATTATCCGAAATACTGATGCCTCGGGGAAGATATGATGAGATAATTAAGATTATCGATAAAGACATCGAACAGCTCGCCGCGGCGGATTCGCTGCTGTCCCGGTTGCTCGTTCAAAGAGGAATGGCCCAATACATTAAGACAAAAAACAACCCGGCTTTCCGAAAGACGATGAAAGAAATTCAGCAAAGATACCCCAAAAGTCTTGAGGCACGAATGTATTTTTGGGAAACTAAATTATTTCCTGGTTAGAAAAAGGATAAAAATGGAAAAAGATTGCTTGACAAATGTGATTCTATTGGCTACTTTATAAGTAAATGATTACTTACTTAAAACGTCATGAATCAAGATTTAACCATCATCGGTCACAAACAAATCAAACAGCCGGTTTCGGAGATTATTTCCGGGTTGGACCACGGTTTTTCCATGCCGAATACGGCTTGGAAAGATGGTCAGCCAGAAGAAGTTGTTCCCCGTCATCTTACTTCCCGGCGCGATATCGTTAAAGGAATCATAGATGAGGCGGCCATGCTTTCCCTGGGAGTTCCAATTACAGCCAACATGGAACTGATATGGAATACAGGGAAATTGAATGTTACTGATTTTTGTAAGAGAATGTATTCGTTGAAACTTGAAATTGTTACCAGAATAAAAAATTTAACCCAAAAAGTAAGTAAATGATTACTTATATAATATAAACCTATAAAATGGAGGAGTCTTATGAAGACTACAAAAACAAGTAAACGGACGATACCGGCATTATCGATTATGCTGGTGCTGGCCTTTTTTTCAGTGAACATGGTCTATGCCCAAAATAATCCGTGGAACCTGGAAGGCCGGATTGGTGTGGCTGTACCATCCGCCGCTTTGTCGGATGTGGAAAACGCAGGTCTTGATTTGGGCCTCAAAGCCTCTTATTTCGTTTCCCCGTATTTTGAAGCCCGTGTTGACGGAGAAGTCGAACTGCTTGGCGGAAAAGGCAGCGAACCGAATATGCAACTTTGGCATTATACTGCCGGGTTAGGTTGGTCATGGACCAATCCGGAGGTCACTCCCTGGTCGTTTATCTTAAACGCCGGAACGGGAGCTACCACGATCAATACAGACAGTTATTCCACAAAGGGAAGTTTCACCCAGACCTATTTCACCATTAATTATGGTGTCAAGATCGGTTATGATGTAAGCAAACAAGTGGATCTGTTCGTATCGGGCATGGCCTATACCATGTTCGCGACCCACAGCAGTACCCAATATTTTGCGGATATTCCCGGGGGCAGGAGCTTTAGTACCGTTACCTCATTCCCGATTACAGCAGGCATAACCCTCCGGTTTTAAACCTTGAAAGGCAGGAGCTGCCAACCATCGAAAGGGAGTTGGAGACTCGATCACCAACTCCCTTTCCCCAATGGACGTTCAGAAGGTTTACATGCAACAATTCAACGAGTCAATGAGTCAATGAGTCAATGAGTCAATAAGATGGTACTAATAATGATCATCATTGCCCTTATTCTCCTTATTCGGATTATAAGAGCCTGGAAGGAGGAACAAAATGAAAAACTCCGTTCCTAATTTAGATTGGAAAACCATCCGGAAGGAAATCCGTCAACATACCGACCTGATGGCTTTTGATAAGGATACACTTGTTTCCTATGTCGTCTGGCTTACCCAAAAGATGAATGAGAATGATGTGCTGGATGAATTGTGCACTTTGGAACAAGAATGGAATGATATTCGACAAGAAACAAATATTGAAAAAAACTAATCTGAAAATATATACCCGTACAGGGCATTTTGTTGAACGTATCGTAAAAGAGGATAAGTTAAAAAATTTATCCCCCATTGCAAGTAAATGATTACTTAATGATAAGGAGAGATAACAATGAAAAAAACAAAATTCGATTTACCGGAATGGACCTTTGAATTTCACGGTCATCGATGCCCTTTTATGCCGATTGGCTACCGGATGGGAACGCTGGCACTTGAAAGATTGGGCGTTGAAAAAAGTCATAATCACGAGATGCACGTGTTCTCAGAAATGGGTATCGGCCATCCACAAGGTTGCATGCAAGACGGCATTATGTCGGCAACCGGCGCCACTTTTGGCAAAGGAATGATCGAAAAATTAAACTATGGCAAAGTAGCAGCCATCTTTTGGTATCCCGGAAAGAACGATGCGGTAAGGATTGCATTGAAAAATGAATTCCAGGATAGGCTTGCCCCCCACGAATTCTTCAAATACCGCAAACAAGGAATAGAGCCGAGCGAAATTCCCGAAGGAATCAGAAAAGATATTATTGATATCGTCTTAAACGCAACGGATGAGGAACTATTCAATGTAACGGTTCTCCCCGATTTCAAGTACACACCGGTTAAAGGTTCTTTCAACAAGGCAAAGTGTGAAATATGCGGGGAATATGTGTTCGAGAGATACCTGCGTGTTAAGGATGGCAAGAAGGTTTGTATTTCTTGTTCGGAAAGAACAGCAGATGAGACGGTAATTCATCTGCCGGGTATCAAGTAGAGAGTAGCATGTTATACACGATCGTAGCCATAATAATTCTTGCGGCCTCCTTCCTGTTCTCGATGCTGGGCCTGGGCGGAGCCCTGATTTACGTGCCCGTTCTCAAATGGGCAGGTTTTTCAGTTAAAGAGGTAGCCATCCCACTGGCTCTGTTACTAAACGGTTTTACTACCCTGATAGCCCTTATTGCCTATTTCAGGAATAAGTTGGTTGACATCAAAGGCGGGGTGGCGATGACGATTTTTGCATTCGTATTTGCTCCCCTCGGCGCGCTTGTATCCGATAAGCTGCCGGTAAATGTACTCTTGATTTTTTTCTCAATGGCCGTTTTTGCCGCCGCCGGCAGAATGTTGTTTATGTCGCGGCGGCCCGAGCCAAAAGAAATGATGCCATTTAAAAAACGGGTCATTATAGGAGCAATCATAGGCAGCTTTGCCGGATTTGTTGCCGGTCTTTTAGGAATTGGAGGCGGTTTTATTATGGCTCCCCTCCTGATGTGGATGGGTTATGAAACCAAGAAAGCAGCCGCCACATCCGCACTGGCCGTTACCTTTTCTTCCTTTTCAGGATTTCTCGGACACGTAGCCCAGGGACACTTTAACTGGACTCTGACCGTAGTGCTGACCGTTGCTGTTGTTATCGGGGCATTTCTGGGAAGTAATTTCATGGCTACCAGGGCAAAATCAAACAGGGTGAAACAGGTTTTTGCAGTAGTCCTGTTTGTAATAGCTGTAAAGTTGGTATGGGGTGTTTTATGATTTACGGGTATCATCTCCGTGGCCCTCTGCGTTACTTTAGAGCTTTATTTTTTTTCCTTTTTGTTTTTGCATTTTTACTTGGCATACGTTCCGTTTCCCTGGCTCAGCAAAAGGTTAATTGGAACGGCTATCTTCAATACCGCTTTTCGGATAATTATTCGGATCAGGCCGGCTTTTCCGTCCGGCGTGCCAAGCTTTGGTTGGATGGGCAATTACCGTTTGAGTCAGATAAGTGGGGATTCAAATTACAATCCATTTTCTGTAACAAACAAAACTTTATGTTCCAGCTTCAGGATGTTTTCATCGATTACAAAGCAGACAGATTTGCCATAACCGCAGGCCAGTTTATTCCTGATTTCAGTTTACAGAGAAAGCAACCGGATTACCTTATCCCTCTGACCGAAAGAGCCGATGTGATAAATGCCCTGCTACCTACAGCCGAAACAATGGGACGGGATATCGGAGCCGAAGTGATATATAATTTCCCTTTTGGTGGAATCAGCATTGGGCTGTTTAACGGAAACGGTGCGAATACGGTATCTGATAAAAAGAATTTCCTTTATATAAATCGCGGGTTTATAAACCTGAAAAATAAATCGACCGATTTCCGCATCGGGTACTCGGTTGCTTACCGCAATGACAATGAGCTAAAATTCTCCAAAATTTTTGGGAATACCGATACCTTTTCCGGAGATGATTTCAGATATGGTTTCGATGCCAGGTTAAAACTATCAAAATTCGAATTTCAGACGGAAATTTTAGAAGCATATCTGAAGAAACAAAAAGCCTGGGGATACTATGCCCTGACCGATTATAGCATAACGTCCAAGAATTTGATCACCCTTTCCGTTGAACAATTGTACGATTTAAATCCATCAACCATCGATGATCCGTGGTATACGATAGGATATTCCTACAAGCTGAAAGGGAGCGATATCAAATTTTCTTTTGATGATAAATTTCAATTTACAACTCATAAAACGTATTCACTTACAACAGTTCAAATCCAATATTTTTTTAATCAATAACACGAGGAACAAAATGGTTAATCCACAGGATTGGCTGGAATTCGGCCAAAAATTTCACGGTCATAAATGTCCTGCCATGCCTTTAGGTTTACGGGCAGGCGCTGCGGCTATGAATAAACTCGGTGTCGAACGAGCCGGAGACGGACAACTGGTGGCCATTGTCGATATTGGAGATCATCACTGTGCAACCTGCTATGCTGATGGTCTGCAGGTTATAATGGGGACTACCTTCGGAAAGGGAAATATCCGCAAAACCCAAAAGGGTAAATGGGCCGTAACTCTCATCGATAAGAAGAGGAACAAAGCCGTCCGTGTGACTCCCAAAGCCGAAATAATGCTGGCTAACAAACAGACCGATTTCTTCAAGAAATACCGTGAGAAAGGCATCCCGGCCGGCCAGGTACCGGATGATGTTATTAACCCGCTCGTAACCAAAGTGATGAGCACGACAGAAGACCAACTGTTGAATATATCGGACGTGTTCGACTACAACTATCAGGAAGTGCCTCACAGCCTTAACAGTTTTGTCTGCGAGGAGTGCGGTGAAATGACCGTTATGGAATACGGACGCATTAAAGGCCATAAAAAGGTATGTGCCGACTGCGCTAAAAAATAACCGAAAAGCAATCCGTCACTGGTAACACTAGGCCTGCCCCGATTGGGAATCTGTGCACCAACTATCGTTTTGCATCCGTGGGAATCCCTTTTCAAAGGATCACGGGCACAATACAAGTCATAGCTTCAGCATGCCTCACACGCACCTTACAGGCAGAAAAACCCAGTTACCCCCTATGACGTATAAACGACAATAACGAAATTTTCTCTCACCATTGGAACGGGGGTAACCATGTTACGAATCCTATCCATACTTCTTCTTTGCGGCCGGCGTGCTCGAGGTCATTTTCATGATTGTAGGCAAGCTTAATCTGTCTGGCGGTTTGGCAGCGATAAGCTTTGCTCTCTTCTTCGGCGGTGTCATATATGGATTAGACGGGATAAAAAATGACCTTCAGGAAATCCGAAGCCATATAAGGCCAACCGAATCAGAGGCCGGTGATACAAGTCTTTGAAGCCAACTGTCGATCGTTGTACGGTTGATTTACAGCAACCCAAAGTGGAGAATGACAACGGCCCAAACCTGAAGATCTGTCCGATCATTTGGGACCAACCCCATACCAAACGCTAACAAAAGATGTCATCCTGATTTTTTCCCGCCGTGGCGGGAAAAGTAGGATCTCGTTTTGCACTCAGCAGCAATCTTTTCAAGTTCAAAAATAGTTTCTGAATACAAACGCCGCGACTCCTCGGGATCAACCCAAACCATCCTTTCATTGAGAGTAAAGAAATTGCTTGAATTTGACTATCCACACCCATAGGGTTGTGGCTTTACGCCAAATTCATGGCTTCGCCACCGCAATTTCTTTTTAATGTATTAAGGCAAAGCCAAAAGAACATTACC
>Ga0114931_10004382_pt1 | contig 17609 bp, 15 predicted proteins | sample 2SBtaG_FD_89579 | JGI IMG/M metagenome (GOLD analysis project Ga0114931, IMG submission 89579) | Deep subsurface microbial communities from Kolumbo volcano to uncover new lineages of life (NeLLi) - 2SBTROV14_V59a metaG | ecosystem: Environmental > Aquatic > Marine > Volcanic | place: Kolumbo...
TCCCGCGAGCTAAACTGCGGGGCCGGTTCCCCGTCAACCAATGAAACCCATGCGTCTTTCCGTCCCGTCCGTCACCCTGCTGGCCGCCCTGTCCACCTTGGCAGCCGCCCCGGGTTCCGCCGGAGCCCAGACGGCGGGGGCCACCTACTGGGCGTACGTGGGCGCCGAGTCGGCCGACCTCATTCATCGCATCCGCCTCGGACCCGACGGCGCACGCGTCGAGAAAACGATCCCGGTGGGAGAACTGCCCGTGGAGACCGAGGGCCCGCACGGGCTCCGGGTCTCCCCCGACGGCCGGTATCTGTACATGACGACCGGTCACGGACTCCCCGACGGCAAGCTCTGGAAGTTTGACATCGCGGCCGACACGCTCGTGGCGCGACCGATCGATCTGGGGTTTTTCCCGGCAACGCTCGATCTCACCCCCGACGGACTCTACGCGTTCATCGTCAACTTCAACCTGCATGGAGAGAAAACCCCGTCCACGGTCTCGGTCGTGTACACGCCCACCATGATGGAGATCGCGCAGGTGGAAACCTGCATCCAGCCGCACGGCAGTCGCCTCGACCGGACCGGTGACCACATGTACTCGGCCTGCGTGCAGGACGATGAGGTGGTGGACATCGATACCCGCTCGTTCGAGGTCGCCCGTCGGTTTCGGGTCGCTCGGGGGGACGAGGGTCCCCTGGTCACCAATGGAACGAACGGGACCCGATCGAGGGACGGGGGCGGACCCACCTGCGCGCCCACGTGGGCGGCGCCGGCGCCGGACGCCGATCGACTCTACGTCGCGTGCAACCGCGGCGACGTGATCCTCGAGATCGCCACCGACACCTGGGCACTCCTCCGGCGGATTCCCTCGGGGCACGGGCCCTACAACCTCGCCATCAGCCCGGACGGCCGTCGACTGATCGCCAGCCTGAAACAAGGCGGCGCAGTGGAGGTGTTCGAGCTTCCCTCCGGCCGGAGCCTCAAGGTCTTCACTTCGTCGACGACGCTCACGCACGGCGTGGCGGTATCATCCGACTCCCGATACGCCTTCGTGAGCGCGGAGGGGGTCGGCGCCGCGCCGGGGAAACTGGATATCTATGACCTCACCACTCTGAGCCGGGTTGCCGCCCTCGATGTCGGGCAGCAGGCCGGAGGCGTGGCGTTCTGGAAGATGACCCGCGGTCCGTCCCGCTGAGCGCGGGCAGGGGAAGCACGTCCATGATCATGCCGATAGTGCTGGCCACCACGCTCGGCCTCCACCCGGTCGCGTGCCCGGCACTGACTCCACCCGGGCTACCGGGCGCATCCGACAGTACCTGGCAAACCGTGTACGCCCGGGGAGTGAGCTTCGTCGACTTCCTGGCGGCCGCGGATGCCCGTCACGATCAGTGGCGCGCGAACTACGAAGCTGCCACGGTGCCCGCCGACCTCCTGGCCCGGGCCCGCACCGTCCCCGGCCACTGGCGCCTGCTGGTGGTCGCCGAGGACTGGTGTTCCGACTCCGTCAACACAATCCCGTGGCTCGCCCGCCTGGTCGAGCGGGTGAACGGACTGGAGATGCGGGTGGTCACCTCGGAACCCGGTGAGGCGATCATGGACGCGCACCGCACCCCGGACGGGCGCCAGGCCACGCCCACGGTGGTCTTGCTGGATGCGCACTACCGGGAGGTCGGGTGTTTCATCGAACGTCCCGAAATGCTGCAGGACTGGTTCCTGGCCAATCGCGATCGGTTGCCGCGCGAGCAGCTCCTCCGGGACAAGCAGGCGTGGTACGACGAGGACCTGGGCCGCTCCACGCTGACGGCCTTTACCGACCTGCTGGAGGCGGCGGGTCAGGGCCACACCGGATGTGACTGATCGCCCCCGGGTGCGCCGCACCGCGCCAGTCGATCTGGACTAGTCGTCCATGACGGGGCGTTCCCGCGGCTTTACCTTCACCGCCCACAACCCGCTGTTGGTGTCGGTGAAGAACACGTAGCCCTTGAACGGCATCGCACTCCAGACCATCGGCGAATTGGCCACCCACCCCACCGGGTCGAACGGCTTGAAGACGGCAATCTCCCGGCCCTGGGCGTAGAGGTTGCCCATCAGCTCCCCGGACACGTCCACGACCCGGAGCCCTCCCTCGTAATAGGCCTGGTAGAGCACATCGTCCTCGACCCAGATGTTGTGGGTGCCGTACTCGGACACCTCGTACCGCGCTACCATCTGCGGATCTTCCGGATCGGTGAAATCGATCACCTGGATGTACCCCCGGGTGGCCAAGGGAGACCCTCCCATGCCCGTCTCCGGATCGTAGCGTCGGGCATAGTCTCCCCGGGGTCGCCCCGTCCCCTCGTAGGCGAGCCCGGCCCGACTCATGATCTCGTCGCCGATAAAGAGATAGAACCGGTCACTCGACTGTGACCGGTAGGGGAACACGGCATGCGTCGCCCCGCTCGGCACGGCGTAGCTCGTCACGAACACCGGATGCTCGATCGTCCCGCCCCATCGCCCGTTCCCGACGTCCACCACCACCACCCCCGTCCCCCACTCGGCGCTGTAGGCCATCCCGTCGTAGACCCAGACATCGTGGACCCGGCTGTTGGGGTGGTTGTATTCGCTCACGTACCGGGGATGGTAGATGTCGTGCACATCGATGATCACATACTTGTCACCCCCGGACAGGGCGAAGACGTAGTTCTCGGTGGGAAAGGCGTTGTGAACGCCACCGGTGAGTTCCTGGTCGAACGTCGCCGCAATCGTCGGGTGAGCCGGCGTCGCGAGGTCGAGGATGACGACGCCGTTTCGGCGGTTGGAGGCCCCTTCGCGCGTCACCGTCGCGTAGCGCGCGTCCGGCGACACCTTCACGTCATTGACCGCCCGCGCATCCACGTGGACCGAGTCGGTTTTCACAATGTGGGTGGGATCGGTCACATCGAACACGTACGCGTGCCCGTCGGCTTCCTTGGACCCCGTAATCGCATAGTCGCGGCCGTCCAGACCTGTGAACACCCAGAAATCCGTGGTGCGGAGGTCCGGCTGACGGCCGGTTCCCATCACCTCGAGCCGACGCACCCCGTCGCGGGGAACCACCTCGAACACGGTTCGGGCCTGCAGGGATCCAACCGATGCCACCACCGTGTAGATCCCCGGCACATCGGCCACGAAACGCCCCTCCTCGAGCTGACCGGGCGCCGGCGGGGCCATCACCCCCTCCGCCGGGCGGTAGGCCAGCGTCCAGGTGATCGGCGCATCCGGCAGGGCTCCTCCGTCTGCCGTGGTGACACGTGCCCGGAACGCATGAACATCTCCGGTCCGAAGCTGTTCGACGCCACCGTCGATACGCAGCGCACCTGCCGGCAGTGGCTGCACGTCGTAGCGGGCCTCAGCCCGCCGCCCTTCAACCTGGGCGGTAATCGTCACCTCACCCGTCCCGGTAGCGGTCACATTACCGAACCGATCGACCCGGGCCCTCGTCGGATCGGAGGTGGTCCAGGTGACGACGGCGCCTGGACGCCGGGAGCCATCGGCGTGGGTCGCCACCGCAGTCAGGGTGCGAACGGTTCCGCGGTAGATCGGTGCATCTGCCCCATGGATGGTGACCTTGGCAACTGGGGGCCACTCCACCACCACCGGCACCCGCAGGGTGAGAGGCTCGACGCCGGGCACCACCGCCGTAGCGACGATCTGGTACGTCCCCGCCTTCAACCCCCGTACCTCGCCGTTGCGGACCTGCACGGCCCGGCGTGGTCCGCCGAGGCGGACCGCGAGATCGATCATCCGGCCCTTGGCATCGACAGCGCGCACCGCGATCGGCACCGATTGCCCCACCGTAACGTGGACGGTGTCGGGATCGGCCACGAGACGGACTCCCGCCGGATTCTGACCGGGAAGCCCGAGAGGACCGAGTGCAAGCAACACCGGAAGAAACCAGACCATGCGACCGAACACCACCATGGGAAACGCTCCGGACAGAGACCAGGGACTGCTGCTGGAATATGCGGCCCGGGTCGGGTCCGCGGGAGGCCCCGCGGCGGAGGACCTCCGCTAAAAGAGAGAGACCGACACTCCCAGCCGGAGGGTGACCAGATTGGCCTGACTCTCGATGGGAGTGATCAGAATCGATCCGTCGGGGCGCGTTTCGATGCCTCCGCTTCGCAGATACCGGGTGCGCCCGTTGTGCTGGCCGTGGACGGCCAGGTCGAGATAGACGGGGCGGTGGCGATTGGCGACCCGGAACTGGAGACCGCCGCCCAGGGCCGTCGCAAACCGCCAGTCATCCAGGTTGGTGGAGCTGGCAAACGTGTGTGCGTGATCTCCCGCCGACGACACCGTGGAAAAGTAGGCGAAGCCCACCGTTCCGTAGCTGTAAACACGCACCGGTCCCTGGCCGAGGGTGACCTGTGGACCGAGGCCCATGGTGGTGATCCAGTTGGTGGTTCGGACATCCACGATGACCTCGGGCACCGTCTGGCTGAGGGAGCGGGGTTCTCGCGAGCTCCCGTAGCCGATCACGGACCCGTTCACCCGGAGGCCGAGTACTCCGCCGGGAGACAGATTGAACACCCCGAAGAGATTGACGCCCCCGCCCAGGTTGACGAACCGGTCAAACTCCCCGACCGGTACCGCCAGGAGGAATCCGCCGCCGAACTGCCCGCGTTCACGCAGTTCCCTGAGCCCCTGAGCGTGGAGGGGGAGGGACACGAGTGCCAGCGAGCAGAGTATCCATGGAAGCCGACCGGATCGTCGTATCATGCCGTCCGTGCCCGAAAGTGTTCGGATTCCAGGGGAGCAACACACGTGCCGGGTCTACGCACTCCGGTAACCAGTTGCATTTCAATCTGTTACGTGGCAACGCGGCTCCGGTCCCGACCTCTGGGGGGGAACGTCCTGTCCGCGGCAGGGGACATCGATCTTCCCTCTGCGATTATACTTTCACGCCATGGACAATCCGCTCCTCACTCGGCAGTTCCGGATCCCCTTCGACCGGATCGGTGCGGACGACGTGGAGCCCGCCATGCACCGCCTGGTCCGGGAAGCAGAGCGCGCGGTGGAAGCGATCGCCTCGCAACCCGGGTCCCCGACCTACGCATCCACGCTGGGCGCCCTCGAAGAGGCCACCGAAACTCTGGAGTGGGCGGCGACCGTGATCGGGCACCTGGAGTCGGTGGCCACGACCCCGGCGTTCCGCGCGGCTTACCAGGCTATCCAGCCCACGCTGTCGCGTTTCTGGACCGGTCTCGTTCTCAACGAAGCGCTGTGGGATGTGCTGCGCCGCTACGCCGACACCGCCGAGGCCGCCGGCCTCGATCCCATCCGGCGACGTCACCTCGACAAGACGCTGGACGATTTCCGACGGCACGGAGCCGATCTCGATCCGTCCGGCAAGCAGCGGCTCCAGGAGATCAATGTCGAGCTGGCCGACCTGACCACTGTCTTCGCCCAGCATGTGCTGGATGCGACCAACGCGTTCGAACTCGTGGTCGAGGACGAGGACCGGCTGGCTGGCCTGCCCCAGACGGCGCGGGACGCTGCGCGGGAAAGCGCCGTGCGACACGGCCGATCGGGTTGGCGGTTCACGCTGCAGGCTCCGAGCCTCCAGGCCGCCCTGACCTACCTGGAGGACCGCGCCCTGCGGCGAAAGATCTGGGAGGCTCACAATCGCCGTGGAGCCGCCCCGCCCTTCGACAATCTTCCCGTGATCCAGCGCGTTCTGGCGTTGCGGCGGGAAAAAGCCACGCTCCTCGGTTACGCCAACTTCGCCGACCTGGTGCTGGCCGACCGCATGGCCGGGACGGGCGCCGCGGCCCGCACCTTCATCGACGACCTCCGGGAACGTACCCGCGGGTTCTTCGAACGGGAGAACGCGGAACTCGAGGCCTTTCGCCGCGCAACTTTCCCCGACATCGAGGGACCGATCGCCCCGTGGGATCTCGCCTTCCTCGCCGAGCGGCTCCGCCGCGCCCGGTACGATTTCGACGAGGAGGCGTTACGTCCGTATTTCCCGGTCGACCGGGTGATCGACGGACTGTTCCGCACGATCGGCCGCCTGTATGGCGTCGAGGTCGAAGAGACGCGCGACCTTCCGGTCTGGGACCCCGCGGTTCGGACCTTTCGGCTGCTCGACGTCGACGGCAGCCACCTCGGATCGTTCTACCTCGACCTCTACCCCCGGGAAAACAAGCGAGACGGCGCGTGGATGAATGCACTCCTGACCGGCCGGCCGGGACAGCCGCACCTCGGCCTGTTCTGCGCGAACGCCACGCCCCCGGTCGGAAAGACCCCTGCCCTCCTGACCCACGGGGAGGTCGAGACGCTGTTCCACGAGTTCGGTCACCTGATGCATCACCTGCTGTCGCAGGTACCGGTACGCAGTCTTGCCGGGACCAATGTCGCCTGGGACTGGGTGGAGTTGCCGTCGCAGATCATGGAGAACTGGTGCTGGGAGCGTGAGGCCCTCGACCTGTTCGCCCGGCACTACCGGACCGGCGAACCGATCCCGGAGGACCTGTTCGCCAGGTTGCAGCGCACCAGGACCTTCCGCGCCGCCAACGCGCAGATGCGCCAGATCGGGTTTGCCACGCTGGATCTGGCTCTCCACTGCGACTATGACCCCGCCGACCCCCCGGACCTCCCGGTGTTCGCCCGGGAGATCCTGCAGCAGCACTCCCCTGCCCGCCTGCCGGACGATTACGGGTTCATCGGGGGGTTCTCCCACCTGTTCGCCAACCCGGTGGGGTATGCCGCGGGCTACTACTCGTACAAATGGTCCGAGGTGCTCGACGCCGACGCCTTCACGCGGTTCCGTGACGAGGGCATCTTCAATCCGGAAGTGGGGGCGGCTTTCCGCCACACGATCCTCGAACGGGGAGACAGCGCCGCCCCGCTGGAGCTGTACCGCGAGTTTATGGGGCGAGACCCGGATCCCGAACCCCTCTTCGTCCGACAGGGTCTGACGCGATCGGCATGACGGCGTTTCCGGTAATCGACGGCCACAACGACACGCTGTTGCGCTGCCGCCGTGATCCCGACCCGGTTGCCACGTTTCTGAACGAGGGATCGGACGGGCACCTCGACCTTCCCCGTGCCCTCGCGGGCGGGTTGCGGGGCGGGTTCTTTGCCGTCTTCGTGCCCTCCCCTGGTGGACGCCCCCGCTTCCGAACGACCGCAACGGGATGGGAGGCCCCGCTGGATCCACCGGTCGATCCGGGTTACGCCCGGACGTTCGCGGACGCCTCGATCGACCTGTTCGCCGTCCTCGAGGCCCAAAGCGACGGGCGATTCAGAGCGGCGCGCACCGCCGACGCAATGGAAGCCGGCCTGGCCCGGGACGGCGTGTCCGCGATCCTGCATTTCGAGGGCGCCGAAGCCATCGACGACCGCCGCATCGATGAAGACCTCGACGCCTGGTACGCGCGCGGGCTGCGATCCCTGGGAATCGTGTGGAGCCGCCCCAATGCCTACGGTCACGGGGTCCCGTTCCGCTTCCCCTCCCCGCCCGACATCGGGGAGGGACTCACCGCGGCCGGACGGCGGCTCGTCAAGGCGTGCAACCGCCGAGGCATTCTTCTCGATCTCGCCCACCTGAACGCGGCCGGATTCCGGGACGTGGCCCGACTCAGCAGCGCCCCCCTGGTGGTCACGCATGCGTGCGCCCACGCCCTCTGTCCAACCAGTCGGAACCTCACCGACCAGCAGCTCGCCGCCATCCGGGCGTCCGGGGGAATGGTGGGTGTCAACTTCCATACAGGCGACCTCGACCCGGCGGGACCCCGTGACGCCGATACCCCCCTCCGCACCCTCGTCCGGCACATCGACTACCTCGTCGACCACCTGGGCATCGAAGGCGTGGGGTTCGGATCGGACTTTGACGGGGCCCGCATCCCGGACGACGTGGGCGATGTGAGGGGTCTTCCGCTCCTCGTCGACGCCCTGCACAATCATGGGTACGACCACGGCGCGCTGGCGAGGCTCACGCACCGGAACTGGCTACGCATCCTCAACCTGACCTGGCCATCATGAACCCGTTCCGAACCCTGCTGATTCTGCTCGCCCTCACCGCCTGGACACCCGCTCGCCCGGCGTTGGCCCAGTCCGCACCGGACCTCCGCGGAGCCTGGGAGGCAACCCGGTACATCATGGCCGACGGCACGATCCATGCGGTTCGTGGACACATCTTTTTCGAGGAACGTGAGTGGACCGTGCTGTTCTTCGTCCTCGACGGGGAGGGCCATCCCCGCCGGGGATCGGCCGAGGGCGGGACGTACCGACTGGAGGGCACCACCCTCACCTTCACGCACGAGTACAACCTTTCGGTCGGAGACGCGATGCCCGGCCTGCCGGACGCTCCGCTGCAGTTGACCGTTCGGGATCCGGGGACGGGACCCGAGGAACCCTCGGTGGTGACCCTCGCCGGCAACCGGCTCAGCATCGACTTCCCGAGCGGAAACCGATTGCGCTTCATCAGGCTGCCGAACCGGTGAGTGACGTATGCGCCATCTGATTGTCATGTGCGTCGCCGCCGTCGGGATGTCCTGCTCGGGGCCGACCCAGGTCGACCAATCGGCGTTTGTCCTCGCCACTTCCTGGGAGGGGGAGTTGCTGACGCTCGACGGTCAGGTATCCCTGGGGACGATGCAACTCCAGCTGGTGGGCCGAAAAGACGGGACCATCCAGAATTACACCGGTCAGGGAACGCTCTTCGGTGCCCGACTGGTGTTCCGGTTTCAACGCGTAGATGCCGACTACGACCCGACCGATCGGACCGTATCCATGGCCATTTTCGACTTCCCCACCGCGCTCAACCGGTTCACGGGGACGTTCGATGGAACCCGGATGATCCTGGCCGACTCCTCCCTGTGCACCTGCCGGGTGAACCTGACCCAGGCTTCCCCGTGACGGACTGATGGTTCCGCTGCTGTGGATGCTGGTGGCCACGGGGCTGACCCCGCAGCAGGGGCGCCGCCCGGTGCTGCGGATCATCTCCACCGAGACGCTGGTTGTGGAGATCGAAGTGCGCTGGAACGCCGCATCGATTCCCGGCACCTACGCCCGCTACGAGTGGGAAGCGCGGAATCGCAACGTCCTCCTTGCCGACGATACCACCGCTTCGACGGTAGATACTATGGCCGTGCGGCGTCCCCGGGAGACGGACACCCTGGAGGTCCGAACCTTTGTCCGGGGCATTGGGCCCGATGGGCCGGGGCCCTGGGGGTGGGGATCGGACCCCCTGCTCGTGCCGGGCGCCCCGGGTGGCCGGTCGGTGACCGGGGAAACGGGGGAACCTCCCCCCAGCCCGACCCCAACCCCGGGCGGGGTGGCGACGCGCGCTCCCGCCGAACCCCCGCGGGACTCCACGAACCGGATTCTCCCTCTTCCCGACCGGAGCACGGTCCAGTCCGGATCACCCGTGCAGAGACGTCCCCCGCCACCCCCAGAGCGGCGTGGGACGGATTCCGTGGTGGCCCCGCTGACGGCGAGGCCTCAACCGGCCGTCCCCTCCGCCCCACAGACCCTGCCAAAGCGGGGAGGCAGCCATGAACCCGACGACTACCGCACGATCGTGGGCCGGCCGTTCGATTCCAGAGCCGTCCGGGATGGAGACCGGGGCGAGGGATCGTTGCCGTACCGCCATGGGGGATCCGAAGGGTTCGACGGAATCGAGTACCGCTCCGATCGACTCACCATTGTCCAGGCCCCCGACGCGCCGCTGTCCCCTCCGAACGTTCTCGACATCCGGTATCCGCGGGGGATGACGGGCGGCCGTGCCCCGGGAACGGTCCAGACGCAACGGACCGGCTGGACCAACCCCGAGGGGCTCTACATCCGGTACGCATTCCGTCTGTCCCGGAACTTCGCCGGCCATCCCACCACGACCAACAAGATCTTCCACTACTGGGTGGATGGAAACCGGGTGTTCGATCGCGTGGTCGGGTCGGGCAACGGACGGCTCCAATACCAGGTGGCCAAACAGGGGGGGGCTCCGAGTTGCCAGCGGATCAAACGGAGCCCCGCCAACTCCCGGCTCATCCCCAACCGGGGCAACGGCAGCATTGAACGCGGACGCTGGTATATCGTCGAATTGCAGATGGTGCTCAACACCCCGGGGGGGTGTGACGGCACGGTGCGCGCGTGGCTCAACGGACGGCTGATCATCGAATACACCGATATCGGCATCCGCCGCAGCGATGAAGGCCGCCTGCGGTGGCAGCAGATCCAGTTGAGCCCGACCTGGGGGGGCGGTGGATCCCGGGTCCCGCACGATTTTCATCTGCAGATTGACGATATCTATGTCAGCGGTCGCTGAGCTCAACCGGGGCGCGCCGCCCGTAACCTCCCCACACTGCCACCACCACCATGCCCAACAGGGCCCAGGAGTGGATGTTGTGGAGTCCCGCCGACCACGGCGTCAGGTGGGGGGCCCCGAGCGATGCGCCAGACGCGGTCAGGGATGCGGCCAGAATGGTGGGGACGAAAAACGGGAAGAGAAACGGATAGGTGCACACCGTCATGTCGAGCAGGTTGGCCCGACGGTAGGGGGAAACACCGCAGGCGGCACCGGTGTCCCGGGCGAACCGCCCCACGGTGAGAATGGCCACCACCGAGTGGGTCGTGAAAAACACGGCGGCGGTCACGGCTCCCACGATCCACGCCTCCGCGCCACGGGCGGACCGCGCCCGCCGTCGCACCGCCTCGAGCACGCGGTCCACGACGCCCCCGGCCTCGACCCCGCCTACGATCCCCATGAGCAGGATCGTAAAGATCGAGACGCCCACTCCCCGCTGCATCCCCTCCACGACGATGCCCCGGGCCACGTACGCCTCCCGATCGATCCACAGCAGCGCAGAAGGTTCGATGAGCCCCAAACCCAAAGCGACGACACACCCGGCTCCGATTCCGGCCAGCAATCCCACCAGCAGCGATCGCCCGGCGATCAACAGCCAGACGACCAGGACCGGCACAGCCATCATGACCAACGGCACCAGGCCGGATCCCCCAGCCGGCGTTCCCGTTGGAGTCGGTTCCGCCCCCGAACCCGCCACGCTGAACACGGAGAGGGCCACGGCCGCCGCCGGCAGGGCGTACCGAAGGCGGGAGCGCACCACGCCGCCAAGGTCGGCGCCCTGCGTATGAGCCGAGGCAATCGTCGTGTCTGATACCGGAGAGATGTTGTCGCCGAACGTCGCCCCGCTCAGCATGGCCCCGACCGCCATGGCCGGATCCGCACCCACCGCGCGGACCGGAGGGTACAGCAGGGGCATGCAGATGATGAGCGTGCCGAGGCTGGTGCCGGTGGCGGTGGACACGAGCGCGCAGACGAGAAACGCCATGGCCACGAACCCGCCCCCGGTCAGACCGATCCGCGTTGCCGCTTCTACCAGTGCGTCGACGAACCCGCTGGCATTCATGAGGCTTCCGAGGATGCCGGCCAGCAACCACGCCAGGACCATGATCATGACCAGCGGTTGCGCCATGCCCCGGACCACCGCATCACCATAGGCAGCCCGGTCGGTGGCCAGGAGGGTCCCGGCTCCAAGCGACACGACCAGCACCGGCCAGAACCCCCGCTCGTCGGGCGCGCCCGAGAGCCCGAGCCAGGCCACGCCGGTCAGGAACACCACCAGGGGAAGCACTGCACCGATGGTGCCGCCGAAGAAGGTGACCGCGGGCGGAGCTGACCTCGGCGCATTACCGTTCATGCCTGGACCGTTTCGCGAAGACCGCCCAACGTATCTACCACACCGTTCGCAGGAAAGGAGACCCATGAGCGTCGACGATACCTTCGTCCTCTACGATCTGCGGGTCGAGGTCGTAGCCGGCTCAGGTCCCATGGTCTGCAACCACCGAATCGGGGACTGCTTTGAAGTCCGCGGAGAAGACATCCGGTTCCCCGAGGGTCAGACCTTCCCGCTCTATCCGCTGGCTGCCATTCTGCCGCTCCTGCCCGCCAAACAGCGCGAGACCGAGCCCAACGACTGGATGACAACCGATACGGATGTCGCCTGTCCCGATCCCCTCTGCGGCGCACTCTTTCGCATCACCCGAATCGGTCGCCGGACGTTCCGACACGGCGACGTCACCGCCGTGCCGCTCCCGGACCCGTCGTGATCCCGTCCGTGACCTTGGAGGACGGGTACCGGATCCCGCGCATCATTGTGGGTGGGTGGCAACTTTCGAGTGGACATCAGTCCGAGCCCCCCACCGTGGATACCGTGCTCGCCAACCTGACCGCGCTCGCCGATGCGGGGCTGACTACGTTCGACTGCGCCGACATTTACACGGGCGTCGAGACGCTGTTCGGCCGATTTCGCTCCCACTATCGCACGCGGCGGGGGGAGGATGCCCCGCCGATTCACGTTCACACCAAGTGTGTGCCGGACCGAGGGTCCCTGGCCACGCTCACCCGCGCCGAGATCACCCGGACTATCGACCGCTCACTGCGCCGGTTGGCGATGGAGCGTCTGGATCTCGTCCAGTTCGCCTGGTGGGACTACGACCACCCCGGATGGCTGGATGTGGCGGGCTGGCTGGTCGACCTGCAGCGGGCCGGAAAGATCCGACACCTCGGGGCGACGAACTTCGATGTACCCCGGATGAGCGCCATGTGGGAAGCGGGCGTGCGGTTTGTGGTCCACCAGGTGCAGTACTCCATCCTCGATCGCCGGCCGGAGCACGGTATGGCGGCCTGGTGCCGGGCGCACTGAATTCATCTGCTGTGCTATGGAACTCTGGCCGGCGGATTCCTGACCGGACGCTATCGGGGCCGTCCCGACCCTGCTCCACCCCTCGCCAACCGGTCACTCACCAAGTACCGCCTGATCATCGAGGAGTTCGGAGGGTGGGACGCATTCCAGCGCGTCCTGGAGGCGCTGGCCGAGATCGCCGGCCGGCACGGGGTGTCCCCGGCCAACATTGCCCTGCGCTGGGTGCTGGATCGGCCGGCGGTGGGGGCAGCGATCCTGGGCGTGTCACATCGAGCCCGGGTCGAGGAAACTCTTCGGGCACTGTCACTGGAACTGGATGACGAAGACCGGCAACGTCTGGACGCCGCCGGGGCCGGCGCGCCGGGGCCGAGGGGAGACTGCTTTGGCCTGGAACGGGACCCCGCCTCCGCACACGCCCGGATCATGCGTTACAACCTCAATCGCGACGATCCCGACGAGGCCTGAGGCGTGAGCAACGGCTGGTCGGCCACCGGCCCGACGCAGCCAGCAACCGGAAACGGGGAAGAGCGTTCAGCCCGACGGGCGGGAATCGTCCCGACGAAGCAGCGGCGTATTGAGGATCAGGGCCGCCCGGGTCCGACGATCCGGCGTCCGGCGTCGATCACCGGCGGCCCGACGTCGATCGATCACCATGGGAACATCATCGAAACGGACCCGGCGTTCGCCGACTCGACGATCGGTGTTCCCCGTCCGTCGATCCGGACCGGTGTAATTCGGTGCCTTGACGATCCTGGTCACGGTTCCCCCACGTTCGAACCGTCCCACTAATTAAGGATCGTCGTCGGTTCGCGCCAGCACGAGTTTGGTCAGGGCCGCGCAAACACCTCGGCAAACACCAGACGCCGGGATACGGGGATCGGCTGGACCGTGGCCGCCTCGACGTCGACGAGCCGCCAGCCCTCCGCCTGCCGAACCACCTGATGGCCGCTCCCGATCCACCAGCACACCCTGCCGGCAACGGGATCGCCGTCACGCACGAGTTCCTCGGTCAGCACCCGTTCCGCACCGGAACTCATGTTCCGGACCATCCGCTGGCGCGTCGTGTAACGCAACGCTCCCGAGTTGCGGGCGTACACGCGATCGAAGGCCAGCCGCCGCCCATCCGGTGACCAGCAGGGATTGGCATCACTCGGCGGGCCCAGCGCCGTCTCTTCTTCCGAGAAACTCACTCGACCCGTGGCCATGTCGTGCACGGCGACATGCGTGATGTTCGCATACCGGCGGGAACGGATCTCGAACGCCAGCTTGCTCGCATCGGGAGACCACGTCGCGTGTCGCGGATTGAACAGGGGGTCCGCGACGCGGACGGCGCCCGACCCGGTGTTGGTGGACACGTACAGCCCGGGCCGACTCCCGTTCCTGACCTGGAACGCCACCCGGGATCCGTCGGGCGAGACCACAACGTCCCGTTTACCGGCCAAGGGCAGGGTGGCGACCGTGGCGCAGGTGCGGCCGTTCACGGTGTACAGGTTGCGGCCGTCACCCACCAGGAGGCGTCCCCGGGTACTCCAACCGAACAACCGGTCCGAAACAGTGCACCCGACATCACGTACCACTCCCTGCTCGACAACGCGGATGGTCCCGCGTGATTCGTCTGAGGGTTCATACCCGAACCCCAGTTCACCGGCCAGGGAAAATCGCACCGAGAACGCGCCGGACCGGTCGCCGGTGAACAATGGCCGCCAGCCGCCCTCCTCGGAAACGAGGGCAACCGTGGCCGAATCCCCATGCGCATAGACCACCGCCGCCGCGCGACCATCGGGAGCGGTCACCGATTGTATCACGCCGACGCCCGGAACCACGAGCGTGTCCTGAGCGATGCGGGTGTCCTGCCGATGAATCCCGTCGGGGGCGTCATAGTACACCAGGTAGCCCATGGCACTCGATGGAATCGGCGCGGGTGCCGGACCTGCTCCCGCGGCGTTCGCCCCTCCCGACGAACATCCGCTGAGCATTGCCACCGCCAACCCCCACGCTTCATACCGTGTCAGGAGTCTCCTCACGTCAATTCTCGTCCCGTTGGCTGAAGATCCGTTGTCACCGGCGAAACGCTGAAACGTACCCCGGCCGGGAAAAAACGGAACCGGCGCACAACACGCGAAAGGCCCCGGCGGGTTCGCCGCCGGGGCCTCAGGATCGATCCCGATGCGGGCTGTTGCGACCTATCGATGGAGAATCCTGATGCTCCCGTTGACTGACCGAAGAAGGATGTGATCGCCGCCGCTCCCCAGCACTCCGCTCAGCCGCTTCGGCCCGTACCGGCCCGTCACCTCCAGCGGGAAGTCCGACCGGATGCTGCCGCTGGTCGTTCCGCCGTCGAACTCGGCATCCACGTTTTCCGGCAGAGTCAGGGTGATGCTGCCGTTCGTGGTGCGAAACGCCAGCTCTCCGAAATCGTCCACCACCCCCACCGACGCGCGGATTGCCCCGTTGACCGTACTCGCCTCCGCTCGACCATCCGTCCCGATGGTGATGCTGCCGTTGACACTCTTCGCTTCTACGTTTCCGGCCAACCCTTCCGCCGTTACCGCCCCGTTGACCGTGCGGGCGATGAAAGCCACGCCGTCGGGAACGCCGACCCGAAAGGTGACGGACAGATTGGCAGCCCGCACGCTCTGTTGCGTTGGCCCCTCGGCGGTGCACGACGGCTCGGCCCTCCGGGTGGGATACAAGGCGCAGACCGTCACGCCACCCGAGTGTTCGACGACCGCGATCCGGATCCGCTCCGCCGCATTCCGCCCCTTCCGCAGTGCCTCAACCTCCACCTCGTCCCCGTCCGCACGATGGGCCTCGATGGGCCCATTGACCCCCACCACCCGCACCGTGGCCCCGGGCTCGACCGATCCGTGCCAGGACCAGGGTGCCGCCGGCGCCGTGGTGGCAACGACATGAACCTCCCGGTCCTGAAACCAGAGCTCACCCCGCGCGTACTGGGTGGCGAAAAAGAGCGACAGGGCCAGGACACCAACCATGATGTAGTGCTTCATCCGGATACTCCCGCCGGGGTCGGTCAGGGACGGCCGTGGGGCCGCCGGAAGGGTCTCCAACACTCCCTCCTATTCCATAGGACGAGTGGAGGTCCGATTTGGTTGCAGACCCACCACTGTCCGCCCGGAATAGAACTTGCTGCGCGGGCCCGGCGAAAGCCCTCGTGGCCGGGCCGTCCGGTTCACGCTATTATCCCACCTCTCTGACACTCGATGCGTGAGGCGATGTTGGAAGGATACGACGGTCCCGATCGTCGGGACGCCCAACGCCGGGCCGGTGACCGCCGGGCCTTTATCGAACGCCAGATGCCGGATGAACGACGGAGCGGACCGCAACGTCGCATCACCCCCAGCCGTAGGTCTGACGATTATCTGTCCGAGCGGCGGAGCGGAACCGAACGGCGAGCCGGCCAGCGGCGGCAGCAGTCCAGGGCGGTGGCGGAAGATCGCCGGGCCGGTATCGACCGCCGGCATGAACCCGACCGCCGCCAGCATACCACGAGGTACTTCATTCCCGGCGTCGTCACCAGACTCTGACCTTCCATGATGGTTCGAAACCTGTCCCTGGGGACCGCATGCGTTGCGGTCCTGCTCTCCGGTTGCGCCAGCGCCGGCCGTACGGCCGGTGTCGAAGAAACCCGGCGTCCATCCCGGCGTGGCGATGTCCTGACCGGAACCGAGATCCTCGAACGGGCCCCGGGCGCCACTTCGGTCCGGGCCGCCATCCAACGGCTCAGAAGCACCTGGTTGCGCCGAGGACAGGGCACCCGATCGTTCCAGGGTGAAACCCCGATCAAGGTCTACGTCGACAACGTCCTGGCGGGCACGCTGGAGGTCCTCGACTCGTATGCGATCGAACGCATCTACGAGATACGGTTCTACAACCCCCGGGATGCGACCGCCCGCTGGGGCAGTGGACACACCAGTGGCGCCATCGAGATCATCGCCGGCACTCCGGAGGCGCCGGCGCGCCGCCAGCCCCGGAATGAGCCCTCGGCTCAACCCAAGCCGGCCGACGATGTCACCTTCGAGCCGTACGTACCCCATATCATCCAGCCGGTGTTCGTGGCCACCGGGGGCGCGTCCATCGTGACGACGCCCAGGGAGGTGTCGGAGGTCTGGGATCCGGCCAGGACGGTTGGTGCAGGCATTGGCATCACCGCCACCCGCAGCATCACCCTGTTCGCGATGGTTGAGATCAACCGGTTCGACTTTTCCCGGTCCGGAACGCTGGCGTATCTCATGGACCAGGAACGGGGTTCACTCAAGAGTACTGACGGTGTGGAACTGGCCGGCGAATCGAGCACGATCTTCAACGTGTCCGGGAATGTCAAGATTCACCCGCATCGCGGCCTGGTGCGGCCGTATCTGTACGGGAGCCTGGGCTATGCCCGGTTATCGGCCGGCACGTTCCGGATCAGCGGTCCCGCCGGTCAGCCGCTGCCGCGTACGCAGTTTCCCATGCAGACCGCGGTCGGGGGAAACCAGGTGGAGAACGGGTTTTCCGTGGGGGGGGGCGTGGGATTCGACATCGTCCTCGGCGAGCATCTCCAGGTGTTCGCCGACGGCCGCTACATCACGATCATTCGCGGCCCCCGTTACCACGATGTATTCGGGAAGAATCAGCTCTTCAACACCGCCTACTACCCGCTGCGCGTGGGCCTGACGTACCGGTAGCGACCGCTCGCGGGTTCAATCCAGCCTTTCGTCCAGCAACTGGCGGACGGTGACGGGGTTGGCCCTCCCGCTGCTCGCCCGCATCACCTGGCCGGTAAAGAAACCCTTGAGGCCGGTGCGCCCTTGGCGGTACGCCTCCACCCGATCCGGGAACCGGGCGAGCACGTCTTCCACGAGGGGGACGAGGTCGGCGCCATCCACCACCGTATCGAGGCCTCGCCCTCTGACAATCTCCTCCGGGTCCCCA
>Ga0114931_10004383_pt1 | contig 17607 bp, 17 predicted proteins | sample 2SBtaG_FD_89579 | JGI IMG/M metagenome (GOLD analysis project Ga0114931, IMG submission 89579) | Deep subsurface microbial communities from Kolumbo volcano to uncover new lineages of life (NeLLi) - 2SBTROV14_V59a metaG | ecosystem: Environmental > Aquatic > Marine > Volcanic | place: Kolumbo...
GCGCCCCGACGTACTCCAAAGCCCCGAGTCTGGACATCTGATACGCCGATTGAAACGCCAGTATGACTCCGATGAGGAAGGAAATAAGAAACACAATGCCCGTGGACTTGACGCCGACCTCTTCCATCTGAACCCATACAGGACCCCATTTATTGGGCTTGCCGCGAAGCGGCTCTATAAACGTGCAATATAAAGTGGCCCGCGTCAGATAGTAGAGCCCGCTGATTTCCTTAAAAAAGTCGATCGCGGCGTCTCGGGATTGGTAGCTTCTGTGTCCTATGTAACCGAATAAACTTTTCATTCCCACCAGTGGGTTTTAGTCCCCGTAGCTTCTTACTACGGCTTTTAAATAAAATTCTTCGCCGGAGTTTCCGTCCGCTTATGGCGGGGTCGTTCATCGTTTTAATAGCGCGGGCTTCTTAAAACGTTGCTGAAAATTTTTTTTGAACTTCAAAATGTTAATTTTAAACTTGTATTTTATCTGCAAAAAAGCTGGTAGCACAGGCTGGAAAGCCTGCGCTGCTAAATAGTCCAAAGATGCAAAACTTAAACTCGCTGACAGGATTTTTTCCTTTTCAGTAACCTGTCAAACCCCTTTCAGGGCTTCTTCCCGGGAATCGTAAACTTCAAATACCGTCAGCAGACGGGCGATTTCAAAAACGTCCCGGACCATGGGGGTTAAACTCGTCAGCCGGAATTTGGTGTTGTTGCTGTGGCTCCATTGCAATCCCTCCACCAGCGTGGCAATGCCGGAACTGTCGATATACGACACCTGGGAAAGGTCGACCACAATCGCCTTTTGGTTTTTTTCAAATAAATCCGTCAAATGAGTCCGGACCTCGGTGGAGGTGCTCATGTCGATATCCCCCTGGATCGTGAGCGTGACGGCTCCATTGCCGGATTCGCTGGATTGCAGTTCGATGACCATATAATTACCTGGTTTGTCAGCTAGAAGAGGTCAATTCATTTTTCAGATGTTTGCACATCGTGAGCAGGGTGCCGGTTTCACGGTTGGTGCAGTAACGGACCTCATCCATGATTTCATTTATAAAAAAGGTTCCCAGACCGCCCGGTTCTATTTGATCGAGAGGACGCGGCTTGATTTCCCGGGAATCGCATTGTTTGCCATAGTCGCGAATCTTGACTTGAAATGAGTCGTCGGCCAGTGAAAAGCAGATTTCTATGGGCTGATCGGGGCAACCCGCATAGCTGTATTTGATGATATTGGAACACGCTTCATCGACGCACAGAATCAACCTTTGGGCGGTTTCTTCGGTCACCTGATGATCCAGCAACACATGGTGCAAAACCTTGCGGACAAGGCAAAGGTATTTGGAATTGCTGGGAACGGTGAGTTGCACGGATTCTGTCATAAAGCCCTATTTTTCAAATGGTCATTAGCCCTTCTATTATAAAACATTTTTCTGTTCAAGCCTAAGGGTTAAATCGAAAAACTGCACGGTAAAAAGACGTGTGCGATCGTTTTGTTTGTAACCTGCAATTTATCAGGGCTGTCTTGTAAATCGGCGGATAAAAGGCAGGTGTTGCAACCGGTATATATAAAAAGTCGTCCGGCATGTTAACGGCTGAATGGGTTCTTTACAAAAAATCACAGGGTTTATTTCGAGCTATCGAGAAGATGAGGGATAATTTGTCCGGGGCTTATGAGTCAATTTGTCGAAATAATGGGGATATTTCCGGAGCATGAGATGTCCATTTTGTGGAGACTCCCTGGAGTTTCTTTTGGAATGAGTAAGTGAGGAGAATGGGACGGAAGACACTGAGGAATTTTCCCGGTGATTGAGCGATAAAATAAAACTTTGATCTTGCCAAATAACGAAGTTAAAATGGAGGTGGTTGGGGTTTTATTTTTTAAAGGTATCGATTTCAGATGAGCCGACGACGCAGTGTGGGGCACTCCTGGTCAGGGATTCGTTCAATTCTTTCGCATTCGCTGAATCGGGTTGCCGTTGGTCCTGATGATTTTCTGGACCTGGTCTCGATCCGCTGGGCGCTTTTGGTCGGAAAAGAAATCGCCGAAGTTACCAAAGTCAACCAAGTGACACAAAAAACGCTCACCATTGATGTGGCGGCAAAAGATTGGTTGCCCGCTCTCAAAGCATTGCATGAAAAAATAATCGTAGAGATGCGCCAACAGGAGGGTTGTGGGAAGCTTACGCGGATCCTCTTTAAGGTCGAACCGTTTTCACAGCGGGCCGGACTTTCTGATTCCTCCGTTGACAAGAGCGCTACTTTACAAACTCGGAATCAAGCAACCCTTAGGGATCATTAAAAAAGGCGGAAAAGGAAATCAACAAATGACAAAAGCCGTAAATTTCACTAAATATCTCGTCTCCCTGAATAGAAAAGCCCTGGGCATGCCTTTGATGCTTGTGGTGTGGATGACCATCGTCAATTGCAGTGCCATGCCCGCGGCCAAATCATCTTCAATGGGGGATGATGATCTTGCCTCATCCTATGCCGTAAAAATCGCGCAGACCGACAAAACGGCGCTGCAACAGGGTTCCAGGGACCCCAGGGCTTATTTTCATTACCTGCTGGCCTTGAAAGCTGAAAATGAATCCCGGTTTGAACTTGCGGCCTCGCATTACCTGGAAGTGGTGAAATATGACCCGTCCGCGGAAAAAATGCATGAAACCCTGGCAATCATGTTGCTTAGGTCCGGACAATTTGATGAGCTTTTGAAAACCTGCCGAAGTTCCCTGGAGCGGTTTCCCGACAATCCTACTCTCAATATGATCCTGGCGGATGTGCTGGCGGAACGCAAGGATTATTATGGGGCCATAAAATATTATCGCAAAGTTGCGGAGGCGGACCCCGGCGGGTCGAGAGCCTACCTGCTCATGGGAACCGTATACGACGCTCTCAAACAAAACGACATGGCCATGGAAATGTACGAGAAGGTGGTTTTGACGGAACCGGAGAACCCCCTGGGGCATCATCTCCTGAGTCAGTCGCAAATCCGCAAGGGCGATTTGAGAGCCGCGCAGATGAGCCTGGGGAAAGCCATCTCCCTCAGACCCAATTTTATCCAGGCGAGAGAGCATTTTGCCTGGGTCCTGATGAAACTGGGAATCACCCAACAGGCTAACCGGGAATTAAAACTACTTGTGAAGCTCGACCCTCGCAACAAAAAAGTCCGCAAATACCTTGAAAATTTGCAGGATATTTCATCTTCCCCAAAAAAAATCCCGCTGGATTCCAACGATATTCCCGAGGATTTAAACCACCCGAACGATATCCATATGAATATCGCGGCAATTTTTTATGAGCAGGCCATTTATCTTAAAGCGCTGGACGAGTTTCAACTCGCCTTGATAGGCGAGGACCGGAAAGAACCTCACATGCTCATGTCCAGGATTTATGAAATTCTGGGCCGATTGGACAAGGCGGTCGAGGAATTTGAAAAACTGAGAAAAATGGACCCGGAATCGGTGGATATCCTGCGTTATACCGCGCGTCTTTACAGCTTGAATGGTCAACCCAACGAAGCGGTCCGGCTGGTGGAGAAGGCGGTGCGCCTCCAGCCTGAAAACGACTCCCTGTACCATTCCCTGTCGCTGGCCTATATGGCGGTGGAAAAATATGATCTTGCCATTGAAAGCATGCGTCGCGCGATCACTTTAAATGATGCAAAAGATTCCTACTACTTTGAGTTAGGGGCGCTGTTGGAGCGGTCGGGGAAATACTCGGACGCCATCGAAAACATGCAACGCGCCATTGAATTGAACCCCATGCACTCGAACGCCCATAATTTTATTGGCTACATGTATGCCCAGGAAGGACAGTATCTGGACAAGGCTCTGGCGCATTTAAAGAAGGCCCTTTCCATTCAGCCGCGCAACGGATATTTTCTGGACAGTCTGGGTTGGATTTATTTTAAAAAGGGCGATTCGAAAAAAGCCCTGACTGAAATCAAAAAAGCCATGGTCTACACCTCTCCGGACCCGGTGCTTTACGATCATCTGGGCGATGTCCAGTTCGCACTTAAAAATTATGATGAAGCGCATGGCGCCTGGAAAACCAGCCTGTCGCTGACGCGGGTTAAAAAAGGTGATCCCGATGGCGGCGAAATGCCGGACGAGAAGTCGCTGGCTGAAAAGATAAATAAAGTGGATCGATTGCTTCGGGAAAGCTATTGACCGCCCGCCGAAAGATTCGGATGCGGATTCCTATAATGGGGGCAAATCCCCTTTGGCTGGCCTTGTGGTTTCTGGCAGGAGGGTGGTTTCTGGCCTCCTGTCAGTCAATGGTTGCGCCCACCTCACACTTAAATCAGGAAACCATTTCTCTTGACGACCTGCTCAAACGGTTGATAGTCAAGCAAAGTGGGTTGACCGATCTGAAATCTTTCGTCTACACCACCATCGAGAAAAAGGATCAAAAACGGTCATTTCGCCAGGCTCTGATCGTTCGCGACTCCGATTCGCTCCGCATTGAGACCCTGAGTGTCCTGGGCCAGCCGCTGGGAGTTTATATATTCAACGGCAAGAACTCAAAAGGCCGCCGCTCGATCCTGTACGACCCCCGACGCAACCGGGTTCTATTGGGGGAGGAGGTTCATCGGGCTTTGATGCAAACTCTGGGGATGGATCTGGATCTGGGCGAGTATATCAGCGTGTTTTACGGAAAGATCCCCCGGCTCGAGTTTCTGAAAATGACGGGCGGCGCATTGAGTAAAGAGGAAGCCGTTTATTGGTTGACGGGGGTGGACCCGGCGAACAAAAGCCGGATGGAAATCGAAATCGACGCCTATACGCTTTTTCCCAACCAGATTACAAGTATCCTGAAGAACGGCAAAACCATGCGGGTCAAATGGCAGGATTATCGAGAAATTAAGGGGCGGGACTTTCCGCATCAAATCATCATCGAGTTTCCTTCTCAGGGCGAGCGCCTGACGCTTGTTTATTCTGATCCGGTCATCAACGCCGGAATTTCAGACGACACGTTTCAACTTTCTCCCAACCCCGTTTCATTGTCGCAAAATTAACCCGGTGGCGAAACTATCCTTTAAAAGCCCCGCCAAAATCAATCTGGCGCTTCATATTCACCGCAAACGGGAAGACGGGTACCACGAGCTTGAAACCCTGTTGCAGATGGTTTCCCTGTACGACCGGATCGATCTCGAAACCCTGGCCTCGGGGATCAAACTGGACTGCAATGCACCGGGGATTCCCCGGGATCGTACGAATCTGGTGGTGCGGGCGGCAGAATTATTGCAGAACGCCTATCCGGAAAAAAGCCACGGGGTGCGAATCGGACTGGAAAAAAATATTCCCTCCGGCGCCGGCCTGGGCGGGGGGAGCGGAAACGCGGCGGGGGTGCTGATGGGATTGAACGTGCTTTGGGATATGAAACTCGGCCCAGACGATCTCATTCCTCTGGCCCGGAAACTGGGTTCCGACGTGCCCTTTTTTCTCACCGCTCCCTGCGCTTATGGAAAGGGCCGGGGCGATGAGGTTTCAGCGCTCCAAACCCCTGCAAAATTTTACGTTTTACTCGTCAACCCGGGGATTTCCATAGCCACGTCCTGGGTTTACCGGAACCTAAATTTGAAGTTGACAAAGAGGGGGAAAAATATTAGCATCGTGAAAAAATTTCTATCGGGATCGCAGGTTGCCTGCCTGGGGGAGTGTTTGGAAAATGACCTGGAACCCGTTGTTTTTAAAAGGTACCCTGAGATTCTGGTTCTCAAGGGAGAGTTGGCGGGTTTGGGGGCTAACGGGTGCCTTCTTTCGGGAAGCGGTTCTACGGTCTTTGCTGTTTTTGACAATCCTGATCGCGCAAAAAGCGCATACGCCAGAGTAAAAAAAGGGAGCAGGGGAGTGTTTCTCACGGAAACGGTGTCGAGTTTTTCCGAGTTTTGGCCACAGGAGATGTTGAATTATCCTTAAGTTGTTGAAGATCCCGTTAATTTATTGAGCTTGATCTTATCGTGATAATCTAAATCCCCTTCCCTGATATTCAGTTTCTACCTCATTTCAATATTCAATCCATCCATAGTTTCGGCTGGGCAGGGCTTTCCCTCTCATAAGTAAGGAAGGCGTTTATCGTGATAGGGTAGGAAATATGCTATAAATAAAGGGGTTACGTAAATATTTGGGGCGTCGACAAGCGGTAAGTCACAGGATTTTGATTCCTGCATGCGGAGGTTCGAATCCTCCCGCCCCAGTTCAATTCGTGAGTGTGAAATCGTATGGGTGACAACAGGAACGGCAGGGTTTTGGTCTTTTCCGGCAGGGCCAATCCAAAGCTGGCGGAAGATATCTGTCGATATATGAACGTTTCGCTGGGAAAGTCGCAGATCCGCGATTTTTCGGATCAGGAGATTTTCGTTAAAATCGACGAAAACGTGCGCGGCGGAGACGTTTTCGTGATTCAATCGACCTGCAACCCCGGAAACACCAACCTGATGGAAATGCTGGTCATGATCGATGCGCTCAAGCGCTCATCCGCCAAGCGAATCACGGCTGTGCTCCCTTATTACGGGTATGCCCGGCAGGATCGCAAAGTCGAACCAAGAGTGCCCATCACCGCCAAGCTGGTGGCGAAAATATTGGAGACGGCGGGAACCGACCGGGTGTTGACGGTCGATTTGCATGCCGGGCAAATCCAGGGTTTTTTTAATGTCCCCGTGGACGATTTATTTGCCATGAACGTGCTGGTCAAATATATTAGGGACCTGAATCTCGAGAATTTAATCGTCATCTCTCCCGACGCCGGAGGGGTTGAGCGTGCACGGGCGTTTGCCAAGCGGCTCAACGCTTCTCTGGCCATTATCGACAAGCGCCGGGAAGTGGCCAACGAGGCAAAGGCGATGAATATCATCGGCGACGTCAAGGGCAAAGTGGCGTTTATCGTGGATGACATGATCGATACCGCGGGAACCCTGATGGAGGCGACCAACGCCTTACTGAAGGAAGGTGCAAAAGAAGTGCATGCCTGTTGCTCGCATCCGGTGTTTTCCGGACCGGCGGCTGAAAGGATCAGCGGGTCGCCCATTAAAAGCATTGTCGCCACCAACACGATTCCTTTGCCTGAGGCATTAAGTAGCAGTCCAAAAATAAAAATTTTATCCGTCGCTCCGCTTCTGGGGGAGGCGATTCTCAGAATTCACCGTGAGACATCGGTAAGTTCATTATTCGATTGATTGGGAGTTTGGCATCATGGCCTCAGCAACATTGAATGGAAAATTAAGAGAGCCGGGCAGTAAATCTGCGGCCCGCAAGATCCGGCGGGAAGCGTCACTGCCCGCCGTTCTTTATGGTTTGAAGGACAATGTTTCCCTCAAGGTGAACCAGAAAGACCTGGGTAAAATTATGGAAAAGCATGGCCATAATGTTTTGATCGCTTTGAGTATCGAGGGTGACAGTAGCAAACAGCGCCAGGTCATTGTGAAAGATTATCAACGGCATCCGTTGCAAACGGACTGGCTGCATGTCGATTTTTTGGAAATAGACATGCAAAAAAAGACGCGGATTTTGGTTCCCGTCAAACTGGTGGGCCATTCGCCCGGTGAAAAGCAGGGCGGGCTGGTCAACCACGCCGTCAAGGAAATCGAGGTGGAATGTCTGCCGGGAGATATCCCCGACGAGATCGAAATCAATATGCCGGACGTGAAGTTGGGAGAAGTGGTTCACATCAGCGATCTCAAAGTTTACGATAAACTGACAATTATAGACGATCCCGGCAACGCCGTCGTCAGTATTTATGTCGAGAAAGTGAAAGAAGAGGCTCCCGCGGAAGAAGAAGCCGAAGCGGTGGCGGCAACGGAAGAAAAACCAGCAGACGCCAAATAAAGGATTGGTATCCCCACTGTGTTTCTTATCTTGGGCCTGGGCAACCCCGGGCCACGTTATGAGCTGACGCGCCATAACGCCGGGTTTCTTGTCGTAGATAATCTGGCGGATAAGCACCGGATTCAGTTGACCCGTCGCAAGTATCGTTGTCACTATGGGGAAGGGAAAATTTGCGGTGTGCGGGTTATGGTGGCAAAACCCATGACCTACATGAACGAGAGTGGGAAATCGGCCAAGGCGATTCTCTCAGACTTAAAGATACCCCCGCACCGGGTCATCGTCGTTCATGACGATATTGACCTGCCGCTCGGCAGAATTAAAACCAAGAGCAAGGGCGGCGATGGCGGTCAACGGGGTCTCAGGTCGATTGCCGAAACCCTGCGGACCAAAGAGTTTCACCGCATACGCATAGGAATCGGCAGGCCGGAACACCAGGGTGAAATCGTTGATTACGTTTTATCTCCCTTTGACGAGGAAGAGGTCCAACAACTTAATGATGTGATTGAGCAAGCGGTGGGTCTGATTGAATCCACGCTTTTGGAATTGAGTCAAAGAACACTACAAACGGAGGAATGATGGGAATGTTAAAGGAATACACAGGAGAGCTGATCTTTGTCGGCATTTCCATGGTGATCTATTTATTAATGGCCACCTTCGATGCATCGCAGAATTTTGCTTATATGGGGATTATTTTCGGGTTTTTCGGTTTGGTCGTTGCCTGGAAAATATTCGAAAAAATGGACGACCAGCCCGCCGGCAACGAAAAAATGACGGAAATAGCGGATGCCATTCATGAAGGAGCGATGGTATTTCTTGCCAGGGAATATAAAATCCTGGGCTATTTTGTCGGCATCGTCTTTTTTCTTCTCATCATTGTCATATCCACACAGGAAGGCATCTGGATCGGTTTTTGGACCGGGATCGCCTATGCGATCGGGGCCGGGTGCTCCATGCTGGCGGGTTTTTTTGGCATGAACGCGGCCACCACCGCCAATGTCCGCACCTCGCAGGCGGCCTCCGACGGCGGTCAGGGTAAAGCGCTGAATATCGCCTTTAACGGCGGCGCGGTGATGGGACTGTGCGTCGCCAGCTTGGGGCTTGTGGGAGTGGGAGGGTTGTTTCTTCTTTTTGCGCGGGGAGATTCAGCCAGCGTCATCAGTGGATTTTCCATGGGGGCCAGTTCCATCGCCCTGTTCGCCCGTGTGGGCGGCGGCATTTACACGAAAACCGCGGACGTGGGTTCCGATCTGGTTGGTAAAGTAGAGGCGGGCATTCCAGAGGACGATCCCAGAAACCCCGGCGTCATTGCCGATAATGTCGGCGACTGTGTAGGAGATACCGCGGGGCTCGGCGCGGATATTTTCGAGTCCTATGTCGGTTCCATGATCGCGACCATCGCGATTGCCGCGGGCATGGCCACCATGCGGATTGAATACATGGCGCTTCCGGTGATCGTCGCCATGGTGGGTTTGGTTGCGTCCATTATCGGAATTCGCGCCATGAATAATCTGGAAGATCAGGACCCGGCGGCGGCCCTTAGAAACTGCACGTTCATTGCGGCAGGCGCCATGTTGTTCGTTGCATTCTTTGTCATCAAAATAATGGGCCTTCCCTCCGGAGTGTTTGTCGCGTTGTTGTTTGGATGCGTCGCCGGAATCGGCATCGGTTTGATCACGGAATACTACACGGCGGGTTCACCGGTCACGAAAATCGCTGAATCCAGCGAGACGGGCGTCGCTACGGTCATGATCACCGGTCTGGCGGTGGCGATGGAAAGCACTGTGCTTCCCGTACTCCTCATTGTCGCCGCGATTTTCTTCGGTGCGGAATTTGCCGGATTGTACGGCGTAGCTTTGGCCGCGGTCGGCATGCTGGCGACAGTCGGCATCACCATGTCGGTGGACGCTTACGGCCCCATCGCCGATAATGCCGGCGGCATCTCCGAAATGGCCGGGCTGGGAGAAGAAACCCGCAAGATCACCGACGGTCTCGATCAAGTGGGTAATACCACAGCGGCGATCGGCAAGGGGTTCGCAATCGGCTCCGCCGCATTGACCGCGCTGGCGCTGTTTTCAGCCTTCACCCAGGCGGCTGGCATTGAATCCATCGATATCACCAAAACCACGGTGATTATAGGCGTGTTGATAGGCGGGGTGGTTCCCTTCTACGTAGCGGCTCTCACCATGACGTCCGTTGGCAAGGCGGCCATGGAGATGGTGGAAGAGATTCGTCGGCAGTTTCGGGAAATTCCAGGCCTCATGGAAGGCACTGGCAAACCGGACAGCGCCCGGTGCATCGACATCAGCACTCAGGCGGCTTTGAAGGAAATGATCGCCCCTGGCGTCGTGGCGTTCGTGATGCCCCTGTTGATTGGTTCGATATTTGGCGCCGAAGCCCTTGGCGGCATGCTGGTGGGCGCCACCCTTTCGGGAGTTCTGCTGGCGCTGTTTATGTCCAATGGAGGCGGCGCCTGGGACAACGCGAAAAAATACGTTGAAGCGGGAAACCTGGGCGGCAAAGGTTCCGACGCGCATCACGCTACGGTTGTGGGCGACACGGTCGGTGATCCTCTCAAGGACACTTCGGGGCCCGCGATGAATATCCTCATCAAGCTGATGTCCATCGTGTCCCTGGTGCTGGCGCCGTTGTTTGTCTGATTGTTTTAGATTTCATATTGCAAAAGGGATGGGGAGCGATCCTCATCCCTTTTTTATTTTTGGGGAATTCCCGGCGCTGTTTTTTTTCCTGAAACAGCCGCAAGTTGTTCCTGCCATTTAAGGTCCCGCCATGTCTCAAAAGCTCCTCCGTTTCGGTTTGCATGACTTTCTCAACGCCCAGCCTCTGTTGGTTCCGCTTCTTGGCATGGCAGAAAAAAACGGGCTGGAAATGGTGATCGATGCGCCGGCTAAGCTGGCCCAAATGCTGAAAGCTGAAACGCTGGATCTGGCCATGATTCCCACCGTCGAATACCTGAAGGAGGCGGACCGCTACCGCCTGATACCGGGAGTCTCCATCGCTTCGTGCGGCCAAGTGGGCACGGTTCTGTTTATATCGAAAGTCCCGGTCGGAGACATCGAGACCCTGGCCTTGGACGAGCGGTCCAGGACATCGGTGGCGCTTCTCAATATATTGTTTGCAAAAAAATTCAACCGGCGCATTGCGTTCGATCCCTCGCCTCCCGATCCTGGGACCATGCTGAGCACCCATGACGCGGCTTTGATCATCGGCGACCAGAATTTTAACCTTCCCAGATTGCCGACGGGAACCACGGTCTGTGATCTCAGTGAAGAATGGTATCTAAAGACGGCAAAAACATTTGTTCACGCCGTGATTGCGGTTCGTGAAGGGGTGGATTTGAAGGCGGAAACCTGCGCTATGATTCGCTCAGCCAAACGCCAGGGAATCCAGAGTATTCCGACGATTGCAAATAACTTTGCGGCAGTCAGGGGGATGGATTCAGCGGTGTGTGAAGATTATCTCCGCAACAAAATCATCTACGATCTCGGGGAACAGGAACTGGAGGGGATGACGCTCTTTCAGCAATTGTGCTACGAGCAGGGTTTGATTCCGCAAAAACACGAAATACAATTTGTTGGGGGTTAAACGCCCTAATTGACGAGGAACGGAGGGACCTCAACCCATCAAACCTTTAAGGTAGTCGCTGGATTTGGTGAAGGCCAGTTCGATGAATTCCCAAAGTTTTCCCGCGGAAGTCTCGATGAAACTCAGGTATTTCTGAACCGCCTGGGACCGCTTCGCTTTGGGGGCTTCGTGTTTCTCATCAGCGGGTTCGACAGCTTTTGCGACTTCAACGGGGGCTTCTTCTGCGTGGCTCTCTGTTGCGGCCTCCTGTTTAGCGGCTTCTTCTTGCACTGCTTCTTCGGCGCTTTCAGAGGCGGCTGACGGCTCGTGGCCGGTTTCCTCCTGAGGAGCTTTTGCGACTTCAACGGGGGCTTCTTCCGCTTCATGCACTTCTTCTGCGTGGCTCTCTGTTGCGGGCTCCTGTTCAGCGGCTTCTTCGTGCACTGCTTCTTCTGCGCTTTCAGAGGCGGCTGACGGCTCGTGGCCGGCTTCTTCGTGCACCGCTTCTTCCTGAGGAGCTTTTGCGACTTCAACGGGGGCTTCTTCCGCTTCATGCACTTCTTCTGCATGGCTCTCTGTTGCGGGCTCCTGTTCAGCGGCTTCTTCGAGCACTGCTTCTTCCTGAGGAGCTTGGGCAATTTCCGCATCGGGTACTTCCCCTGCGGTCTCGGTTTCATCTGAAGCCCCGCTGATATGTTCTACGGTCCCTTCCCCGGCCTCTTCTTCCGTTGATTCTTCGGTTCCGCTGACATGATTGGAGGGCGTTTCTTCTTCAGCGGTGTCGTTGGCGCCGCTGACATGGTTCTCTCCGGGCGCTTCTTCCCCGGTGGGTGCAGGAGTTTCAGACGCAGGTTCACCGACTTCTTCTTCCGGTGCTTTCACTTCTTCAGCTACGGGCTCTGGCGTCTCGGCTGGTTCCGGTGAGGATATTTCCGGTGTTTGCTCAGGCGGACTGGCGGTCACCGGAGGGCGCGCGGGTTTTTCCTTTTGCCGGGTCAGGTTGAAAACAGCAACCGCGGTTCCCACAAGAAGCAGAAACAGTAACAGGCCGACAAAACGGAAAGCGGATTTTTTTTGCTCTTCGGGCTTCCCCTCTGGGGCGGGCGCGGGCTCTTTGGCTTCTTTTCCTGTTTCGGAAGTTTTTGGTTGTGTCAGGGGTTGCAACTCTTCGTCGGTTTCTCCCCCGTAGGTTTCTTCCGGGCTGGAAATCGGCATTTCGTCTTTTTCAGCGTCAGGTTTCTTCGTCGCTGAGGTCTTTTCTGCCTCTGCGGTTTTTTCAGGGGAAGTTTTTTCTTTGCTCTTTGCGGGAGTTTCTTTTTTAGCGGGGGCCTTTTCTACGTCGCCGGGTTGGGGTTTTGCCGGGTCCGTATCTGCTTCCTTGGCGGAAGTCTCTTTCTTTTTTTTACTGGAGTTTTTCTTGGAATCGGCTGGCTTGGCGTTTGATTTGGATTTGTTGCTTTTTTTCTTCATATCAGTATCGCAATAACAGGGCAGGCCGAGGCAAAGCGGACCCTTGTCTATAAATCAACCAGGATTGAATATACCCAGAAAAACAACACACCGAATCATCCGATACTGCGGATGCGAGTGGGTTCAGCCCTCTGGTCAGTGAATAATTTTATTGAGAGGATATTCTACGATATCTTCGGTGCCAGCCCGTTTCAAATCGGGAGCGATTTCACGCACCATTTTTTCTTCCAAAATGATGCTCAGGTCGACCCAGTCCTTGTCGCTCAATTCCGCGATCGTCGGTTTCTTTCCCGCCGGCAAAATTTTCATAACGGCTGGCAATTGTGATTTGGGAACGTTCATCATCAGGCCCACTTTGCCATTGGCCGCCATGGCGCTTTTGAGCATGAGAACCAGCCGGTTGACTTTGTCCTGTTTCCAATCGTCCTTATGGGAATCCCGGTTCATGATAAATTTGGTGGTGGATTGCATGAGCGTGTCCACGATCCTCAGGTTATTCGCCCTCAGAGAGCTTCCGGTCTCGGTGATTTCCACGATGGCGTCCACCAGCTTGGGAGGTTTGACTTCTGTCGCTCCCCAGGAGAATTCGACGTGCGCCGTGACCCCGTGTTTTTTGAGGTAATCGACGGTCATGTTGACCGCTTCCGTGGCGATGCGCTTGCCCTGTAAATCCTTTACCGATTGAATTTCAGAGTCGTTGGGCACCGCGAGCACCCAGCGAACGGGTTTTGAGGATTGCTTGTAGTAGACCAGATCGGCGATCTCGACCACATCGGCGCGGTTTTCCATGACCCAGTCTTTACCGGTGAGCCCGGCGTCCAGGACCCCATCGGCCACATAGCGGGCAATTTCCTGAGCCCTTATCAGCATGCATTCGATTTCATCGTCATCGATGCTGGGGAAATACGACCGGCTTTTGATTTTGATAGTATAACCCGCCTTGGCAAACAGCTTGACGGTGGCTTCTTCCAGACTTCCTTTGGGTATCCCCAGTTTTAAAACGTTCCCACTCATTATGTATGATTCTTTCTTTATTCGCGCTTGGCTTATGATTTTCCACCAGCTTGCTACGGCTTTTAATAAAAAGCCTGATTAGGAGTCCCCCGTCCGCTTTTGGCGGGGGCGTTCATTTTTTGTAAACTTTTTCGGGATCAAAGACCTTTTCTTCGATCACCTGAACCTCGCCGTCGAGTTTTCTGAAAAAACAGCTTGTGTATCCCTTGTGGCAAGCGGCCTTGCCGACCTGTTCGACCTTCAGGAGAACGGTGTCGTCATCGCAGTCGACAAAAACTTCCTTCACGATTTGGACATTGCCGCTTTCTTCGCCCTTCATCCACTGTTTGTCGCGAGACCGGCTATAAAACCAGGCCTTTCCGGTCTCCAGGGTTTTTTCCCATGCGACCGGGTTCATGTAGGCGAGCATCAGCACCTTGCCGGTTTCGGCATCCTGAATGATCGCGGGGATCAATCCCCCCATTTTGTCAAAATCCAATTTCATGATCGCTCCTGTGAAACTGGGAAATTTAAATTATAATTGATTTTCTGTCAACCTTATAATAGCCTGATGTCCTTATAGTATAGGAAAACCACTGGGTCGGATAAGTTTTTTTCACCCTAATTTATTGATACCGGGGAGTTCGCTGTATGCGGAGTCCGCTGTCTGCTTTCCAGGGAGGGGTCATGCCTTCAATAAGCCATTTTGAAATTTACAAGCCCGCGGAACCCTGCAACCTTTCGGGGGAGCAACTGCGGGAAACGATGGACCGGATCGTCATCGATTGCCTTTCCAAGGATGGAAAAGAACTCAATCTCAAGGGGTATTGCGTTGGAAGCCGTGGCATGAGCGTGATCACCATGGACGACCGGGTCGCGAAGGTCAAGCGGTTGAACCTTGGCGGCAACCGCATCGGCGATGAAGGGGTGAAATTGCTTGCGGAGGCGTCCTTGTTTTCCAAGGTCACCTGGTTGGAGCTGGGCGGAAACGATATCGGGCCTAGAGGGGTCAATGCGCTGGTCCACTCCAAAACGCTTGGTAAGGTAAAAACCCTCAATTTATACCGTAACTATTTGAAAGATGAAGGCGCCGTCATACTGGCCGAGAAAAACAGGCTGACCCGGATCGAGGAGATGGATCTGGCGCAAAATGAAATCGGCGACACGGGACTTCTGGCGCTGGCCTATTCCAAGGCGTTCCCAAACCTGGTGGCGGCTTATTTCGACAACAATTATGCCTCGTCAGAAGCCGGTGAAGAGGCTAGGCAGGCGCCTAATTTTAAAAAATTGCAGTCCCTGAACCTGTAGTGGGGGTTCCCGCACATGAGAGGTTGAGGGATTTTAAGGGCGGGTTGCGGGTTGGTGACCCGCGCATTTCAGGATGAATCGGTATGAATGAAGAATACGGGAAAGGATTTTTTTTGATCGCCAACCCTGTCCTGCCGGACCCCAATTTTTCCAGGACGGTGGTTTTGCTTTGCAATCACGACGAGCATGGGTCGTTCGGCCTGGTGGTCAATAAAGAGGCGGATTTAAACCCCGCTGATATATTTTCCGAGATGGATTTGCTGCGTTCCTATAACAGCCGGGTCTTTGTCGGCGGGCCGGTGTCTCAGTCCCAGATGTTTTATATTTGCCGGTCTAAGGAACCCCTCCCCGAACTGGATCAGATTTGCGAGGGCGTCCACTTAGGAATGGACTGGAATTTTCTGGAAAATGTCTTGAACCGCATTCCCGACCCGGAACAGAATATCCGGTTTTTTCTGGGTTATTCGGGTTGGGCGGCGGGGCAGTTGGCAGGCGAAATGGAGCAACGCAGTTGGCTGACCTGTGAAGCCAGTGAACGCTTTGTGTTTGAAAATAATCTGGATCTCATCTGGCCCGGAGCGGTGAAGTCCTTGGGAAAAGATTACGAGTACCTGATCAAAGCGCCCGTCAACCCGCAGTGGAACTGACAGCCTGCTCCGGTTGAACAAAATTTCCCTCATCTGACCTTGTCTTTTTCCATGGCCCGATTGCACACCCCGCAACCTTCAGAGCAAATTTACAAGTCTCACGTTCCGGCAAGATACAAGGGTTATCCCATAGAAAAATATTTTGTCTCCCGCTTCAGTTATCAAAGCGAAGAGAAGTGGGTTGCAGAAATCCGCGCAGGCCGGATCACCCTGAACGGCGAGACGGCCCGGCCAGGAGACGTGCTTCGCGAACAGGATCAAATCGTGACCCTGGCCGGAATGCGGACCGAGCCGCCGGCCAACCGTCAGCTGGAGGTTATTTATGAGGACCGGCAAATCAGGATATTCAATAAAGCCGCGCCGATTCCGGTGCACCCGAGCGGCCGCTATTTTCAAAACAGCATGACGGAGCTTCTCAAGGAAGTGTATCCGAATGAAACCCCCCGCCCGGTTCAGCGTCTGGATGTGGGCACGACCGGGGTGATCGTCTTTGCCCGCACACGGCGATCGGCGGCGTTTTTGATGGACCAGTTCAAAGGTAAAAATATTTATAAGGAATATCTGGCCATCGTGGAGGGAATTCCCGCACAAAAGAAATTTACGATCGACGTTCCCATCGGCAGGCTGGACGGCTCCAGGCGCGGGGTGGGGCCGGCCCTGCCGGGTTCCAAACCGGCTGAGACCGAGGTCGAATGGCTCCGTTCCTTGCAGGGGCGGTCCTTGTTGAAAGTCGTTCCGTTGTCGGGGCGCACCAATCAGATTCGAGTCCACCTTGCAAGCTTTGGGCTTCCCATCGTGAATGACGAAGTTTATGGGGATGGCACGCCGGCGGATCTTCCGTTTTCATTGCACGCCCATCGCATGCGTTTTAAATGTTTCGATCTGTCGGTGGACGCGACCGCCGCCTGTCCGGCGCATTTTAATTCGTTTTTTGAAAAAACCGATTGAAAACTCCATGACGTTATCTTCTCTAAAGATTCAACCGGAACATAAAAACCGGCCATATCAAGCGCCCGGTTTGATCTCTCGGGCGAGAAGCCCCTTCTGGCTTGCTCCGATGGCGGGCATCACCGATGTGGCGTTTCGTGAACTGATGGATGAAAACGGAGCGGGAGTCCTCATTTCCGAATTGGTATCGGCGAAAGGTCTGCTTTACAACTCGGAAAAAACCCGCAAGATGATCCGCATCCATCCCAACCCGGGGACGCTGGTGGGCATTCAACTGTTTGGTGAATCGGCGGAGGACATAATCACAGCTTCTAAAATCGTGCAGGAGGAAGGAGCGGATTTCATCGACCTCAACATGGGCTGTCCGGTCAGGAAGGTGGTGAAAAAAGGTTGTGGCGCGGCGTTGATGCGCGATCCCGGTTATCTGGAAAAATTTCTTTACCGGATCAGGCGCGGCATTGAATTGCCGTTAACAGTCAAGATGCGTACCGGATGGAACGATGAGGAATTGACGATTCATGCCTGTACCGAAGCCGCTTATAATGCCGGATGTGAATGGGTGGCCATCCACGGGCGCACGCGCACCCAGGGCTATGAAGGCCGGGCCGACTGGGATCTCATCCGGGAGGTGAAGGCCAGGGCGAGGATTCCCGTTATCGGCAACGGCGACATCCGCGACGCGGCGCGGGCAAGACAGCGCCTTGAGGAAGCGGGTGTGGACGCGGTGATGATCGGCCGTGGCGCCCTTCGCAACCCCTGGATTTTTCTGGAATGCCAGGGGGAAGCCGGCAGGAATGCGTTGTCTGCGATCGAACTGCTTTTAAGATACCTTGAAAAAC
>Ga0114931_10004384_pt1 | contig 17606 bp, 23 predicted proteins | sample 2SBtaG_FD_89579 | JGI IMG/M metagenome (GOLD analysis project Ga0114931, IMG submission 89579) | Deep subsurface microbial communities from Kolumbo volcano to uncover new lineages of life (NeLLi) - 2SBTROV14_V59a metaG | ecosystem: Environmental > Aquatic > Marine > Volcanic | place: Kolumbo...
ACTTGACATTAGTACTAAAATAATGTATTATTAAAGCAATGATTATACTAAAAATAAATTAATATAAAAATAATCATTTTATAGGTTTAAAAATGCGTAAATGGAAATCTTTTTTTAGAAAAAAACCAAATAAAAAAATAGGAATTAAAAAAGTAGTATATCCTAATTACAAACCAATTTGTCCTCATTGTTCAAAATCTCTTGATAATATACTATTAATAGAAAACTTTGGATCGGAAAATCATAATGTATATTTTTGCCCCCATTGTCATAAAATAGTAGGCATGGGTTATGATTTTTCTTAATTATTTTAAAAGGTAAAAAATGAATGAATCAGTATTAATAAAAATAATAAATTTTTTAGAATCAGTTACAGTAATTGATACAGAAACAACTGGAAAAGATCCAGATACTTGTGAAATAATAGAAATAGCATCTGGATTTTTTAAAACTAGTGACTGGACAATAAGTAGTAAATTGTTTAAGCCAACACTCCCAATTCCCCCTGAAGCTTCTAGTAAAAATAATATCAGTAATAAAATGGTTGTTAATGCTCCATTGATGTCTGAAATTAATAAAAATGAATTATCTAATTTAATAAGGCAGCAAGATACTGAATTATTCGTGGCACATAATTCTGAATTTGATAGATTAGTTTTACTATCTAACTTTAAAAAAAATAATAATAATATTGAAGGATTATTATCTAATTCTAATTGGCTCTGCACATGGAGACTTTCAAAAGCAATTTTTGGTGTTGACTTTGATAGTATGCAATATAGCCTTAATTATCTTAGATACTATTTAAATTTAGATATAGATGATAATTTAATAGCACATAGAGCAGATGCGGATGTATTAATTTGTGCTAGATTATTAGAACGATTGTTAGTTGAAGCAATAGACAGGGGGCTAATTGATGTGGATTCAGATGATTATTTAGGCCAATTACACAAGCTTTGCTGGGATCCTCTTCCTGTGTTAACATGGCCTTTAGGAAAACATAAGGGAAAAAAATTAACAGATATACCTACTGACTACTATTTGTGGGCTATTCAAAAATTAGATAAATTTGAAAAAGGCAATGAGATGTATGACTTAGATTTAGTTCTTTCCGTAGAAAAAATATTAAATGAACGTGAAAAAAACGGCGACAAAGCATTGATTTTTTAGAAAATATATGTTACAATTTGATAGTAAAATGAAAGGTTTTAAAAATGCCCATTACTGGATTTTGCGACAAAGTTGATAACAAATTTGTAACTATTATTACATCTGCTTATTCTGTAGAAGCTCTTAATAATTGGGTTGACACCACATTAAGTAATTTTTCTAATACAATAACGTATAAAAAAATGGATTTAATGGATACTTTGCTTCACTCAAAAGTATTTAATAAATTAGCTAACCCAGTAATTATATTATATTTTAATTCTAATAAAGAACGTTCAAAAACAAATGAAGAATTAAATTTAAATATAGTAAGTAAAACAAAAGCAATTGATTTTAACATAGATATGATAGATAAAGGTATTTATGATAAAACATTTGAGGACAACACTAGAACTCTAGAAGAAATTTATAAATTAAAAAGAAATGATAAATGGGATCGTCGATCAAAGGAAGAAAAGCAAAAAGAAATTAAAAATAAAAGAAAATTAAAAAAACTAAAGAAGGAAGAAACAATAAAAAATCCTTTTGATGATCCTAATGGTGATTCAAAGCATGTCCAAACAGTAAAAGTTTCGCAAGATGGAAAAGTGGTAATAACTGTAGCAAATTCAAAAAGAAAAACTAAAAAAATACCCAAAAAAGCATCTAAAAAAGTACAAAGCAAAAATAAAAAATTAGAAGAGCAACTTCATATTACCACTAATAAGCAAGATTACTGTTATGCTGCTGGATTAATATTTGGCCGCACGGAAATTTGTATAATGCCTAAAAAAATAATTAATAATAAAAGATTATGTAACAAATATTTAACTTCAAAAGAAATCGATATTAAAAAAATATTAAATTTAGATGAACGATTTACTTATAAATTTCCAGGATATTTTGTATTTTCAGAAAGAATTCAAGATGCAGAAATACATTTAACTTCTATAGGTCTAAGAAGAAATAAAAAAATATATGATAATATGTTTTTAAATCGGGATGGACTTAATTCTGAAAAAAGTTTAGTAGAAATGTCTACTGTTATAAAAGGAATCAAAAAAAATAAAGATGAAATAGTGTCTAACAAGAAAAAAAATAAAATTAAAAACAAAAAAGTATTTTCTCCTGAAGAATTTGCTAAAGCTTTAGCGGGTGATAGATCAAGTACTATGACTGGAGCAAAAGCTGTTAAAGATAAAAATAATTATAAAATATAAGGATTAAAATGAGCAATAAATACACCGAATTATCTTTCCCTAATTATAAAAGAGTTGTTTCCTGCCATAATTTTTCTTTAGGGTTGAAAGCATTTATAGCAATCCATAACACTAATTTGGGCCCAGCATTGGGTGGATGTAGAATGTGGAATTATACAAATGAAAATGAGGCTATTTTAGATGCATTACGATTATCAGAAGGAATGACATATAAAAATGCAATAGCTGGTCTACCTTATGGTGGAGGAAAAGGAGTAATATGGGCCGATCCTTCTACTCAAAAAACAGAATCTATATTAAAAGCATTTGCTGAATTTATTAATTATATGAAAGGAGAATATATATCAGCAGAAGATGTAGGAATAACTCCCAAAGACACAACAATTATTAATGAAGTAACTTCTTTTGTTGCTGCAGGGGATAATGGAGACCCAAGCCCCGCTACTGCTAAGGGTATTTTTGAAGGAATAAAAGCAACAATAAAACATAAATATGGTTCTAATAATTTAAAAGACAAAAGAGCATTAGTAGTTGGTTTAGGTTCTGTGGGAAGTGAAGTGTGTAAGTTATTAAACAAATCAAAAGCTAAACTATCTATTTCAGATATAAATATAAATTTAATAGAAACATATAGAAGAAAATATAAGGCTATTGTAGAAACATCTAACATCCAAAAAATGAATAAAGTAGATATATTTGTTCCGTGTGCTATGGGAGGATTTATTACTACCGAAATAATAAAATACTTGCCAGCAAACATAATTGCAGGCTCTGCTAATAATCAATTATTATCTTCCGAAGTTGGTGAAAGTTTATTTAAAAATAAAATTTTATATGCCCCAGATTATGTAATAAATGCAGGTGGTGTAATTAAAGTAGGGCTAGCACTGCAAGAAAAATTAGATAAAAAAGAGTTAAATAAACAATTAAGAAATATAGGTAAAACACTAACTAAAATATATGTTAGATCAGAAGAAGAACAAAAACCAACAAATATCATAGCAGATGATATGGCTAGAGAAATTTTTATGAAATAGATGAAATATTAAATATTAATATTTCCCCAGTAGATATGCTTTTACTTAAAATAGACTGTGGTGTTTCTATTTTTAAAAGAACTAAAATAGTTCTGATAACATTTCCATGAGAAACTATTACTACATTTCTATCTAATTTTAATAGTGAATTAATTTTTGAATAGAATAAAGGTATTAATCTATCTGAAACATCTTTTAAATTTTCACCATTTGGTGGTCTAAGGTTAAAAGACCGACGCCAATATTTAACTATGCCTTTGCCATATTTTTCTTTTGCCTTTTTTTTATTTTGTCCTGTTAATAATCCATAATCTCGTTCTTTTAAAGATTCCTCAATAGAAAAAGTTTTATTTTTAAAATTATTTGGAAATGCTATTTTGGCTGTGTCAATGGTTCTTTGTAAAGGAGAACAAAATACATAATCTATTTTTGCGTTTTTTAATTTTTCTTTTATATTATTAGCTTCTTTAATGCCAGGCTTTGTTAAGGGCACATCCTCTTGCCCAGTAAATTTATTTAATTTATTCCAAGTACTTTCTCCGTGTCTTATTAAAATTAATTTACCCATAAATATATTTCCTAAATCTACGCCAAACAATGCCTGACTTTATTTCATTTATATTCCACTCTGTATATGCCAAATCATATGCCCACTGAGTTCTATCTGGTTTTTTGGGGGTTTCTATTAAATCAAATGATAAATTCGCAACAGGGGAAGCAAGTGAAGAGTTATCAGTGAAAATAGGTATTCCTTTTATTGCTGCTTCGATAGCAGGATTTGAATTAAAATTAACTAATGCCCAAGAATTTTCTAAATAATAATTAAATAATTTTCTTATAGGTCTTATAGGGTATATTAATTCAACATTTTTTAATTCAGGTAATGATATTGATTCAGAAGACCTAGGATGGGGGCGTATTATTATTTTCCTATTAGAATATTTTCTAATACTGTGAACAATATATAAAATCCATTCATTTAACCCTTCTTTTGGTAAACAAGCTGTTGACATAGGATTTTGTAAACATACTAATATATAGTCACCAGTACTTTTCCATGGTTTTAAACTCAAATTAAGTTTATTCCATCTATCTGATTTTGAATTATGGTTTAAGTCTACGTATGTCATTTTTTACCATATCAGTTACCAAAGTTTTAAAAGATATTTTAGGTTTCCATTTTAATACTTTTTTTGCTTTAGAAAAATCTCCCTTAAGAATATTTACTTCAGACGGTCTATAAAAAGTAGGGTCTACTTCAACTAGAATATTACCCGAAGAATCTACTCCTTTTGTGGTATCTTTAGAACCCTCCCAATAAATATTTTTACCTATAACACTAAATGAAAGTTCAACAAATTCTTTTACAGAATGAGTTTCCCCTGTTGCTATTACATAATCATCAGGATTCTCTTGCTGAACAATTTTCCACATCGCTAAAACATAATCTTTAGCATGACCCCAATCTCTTTTCGCTTCTAAATTTCCTAATTTTATACTTTTTTTCTTTCCAGCCTTTATTTCCGCCACTGCTTTTGTTATTTTCCTAGTTACAAATTGAATCCCTTTTCTTGGACTTTCATGATTAAACAAAATTCCATTTGAAGCATGTAATCCATATGATTCTCTATAATTAGTGATAGTAAAGTATGATGATAGTTTAGAAATTCCATATGGTGATCTTGGGTTAAAAGAAGTTAGTTCATTTTGTGGTATTTTTTTAGAATTTCCAAATAATTCACTAGTAGATGCTTGGTATATTTTAATATTTTTTTTATTTTTTAATTCTTTTATAATATCTAAAATTCTTATTACACCTAATGCATTAATATCAAAAGTCATTATTGGATTTTGAAAAGATATTCCGACATGAGACTGGGCCGCTAAATTATATATTTCATCAGGCATAACTAAATTAATTATAGAAAATAAGCTATTAGCATCAGTTAAATCTCCATAATGTAAATAAAAATTGTTATGGTTAATTACTTTTTTTAATCTAGAAATTCCAGATGAACTAGTTCTTCTTATAAGCCCATGAACTATATACCCCTTAGAAATAAGAAATTCTGATAAATATGAACCATCTTGACCAGAACAACCAGTTATCAATGCTATCTTATACATTTTCTATTACAGCTATTTTAACATAACCTCCACCTTTAACTTTATTTTTTGTAGGCAATAAAGAATATTTCATATTTTTTAATAAAATATTACATCCAAATTTAGTTATATCTGGTCTATTATTGTTTTCATCTAATTCATAATAATCATCTAATTAGCTAATGAAATTGCTCTAAGCCCATTCCATGTTCCTACTTCTAAAATTTCTACAGGTTTATGCTTTTTATCAACTAACGATTGAACCATTCTTCGACCATATAAATCATAACTTTTTTATTAAATGTCGTAATAACAGCGAATGTTCTTGGCATTATTATATTTTTAGTTAAATCATAAACATATTTATCAATATGAAATGGTATAATTATATTATAAATATATTAACAAAAGGAATGATATTATGTTATTTAACAGATTAGAAGAAGCAAATAATGCTGATAAAGCTATTTTTAATGGATATGATCCTTTAGAGTTGGAAGGAAGAATTTAAATTAACGTTTAATAAAAACTTTACAAAAAATGACATCATTAATTAAAATATCTAGATTTTCCAAAATGAAGTATACATGTTTTGACAGTTTTAATTCCATATAACCACCCTGCGGTGGCTACTTCTATTTTTTCATTATAACTAGATATTTTAATGTTTATGCTCCATCCTTTATATTCTAAAGTATTTTTGCTTGGTCTTGCTCCTTTTTTTATTTTTTCTTTATTATGGTATTGAGTAGGGTTTAAAGTTACATCAATTGATATTGTGTCTAAAGTATCAGTCTTTAAATATTTAAATATTGAGGAAATAAACTCCATATATTTTATTTTATCTTTATTTAATTTATCATCTTTAAATGAAATATTAACAAAAGACCAAACTATATTTTCATTTATTATTTTTTCAGTACCAACATCACAACCATATGTATACATAGTATTATTTTCATTAATTTCTTTGATGAACTCTTTAAAAATAGGAAAATCTGTTAGTTCTGGAATATTATTTATTTTTCCAGGATATTTTTCAATATCAATATATCCAAAATTTTGAGAGCCGTCTTGTCTTTGCTTTTCTTTAGCATAAGGAACATTGCATGGTGTAGGATAAGGGTATTCTTTTACAAATATTAACATATTAAGGAGTTTCCTTCATAGTTTCCGAATTTTCAATAATTTTGTATACTGCTTCATCTAAATTATTTACACCTAACATAGATAAGAATTTTCTGTTTTGTAAAATAAAAAATCTCTTGGCAATTTTTTTATGTCTTAGTTTTATACTGTATTTGTAAGTAACTGATGCATTTAAAACTCTTACATTTTGTTCTAATAATTTAATTTTTTCTTTAATTGAACGAATTTTTTTATTCAATATAATTACTTTATCAGGATTTATAGTTTTACTAGCTATTTTATTATTAACTCTCATGATATTAGTAGATAATCTTAGCACTGTAGTATTTAAACTATTAATTTTAGCGGCTGTAGTAGTAAACAAAATTACTATAAAAAATAAAGAAGAAATTAAAGATATAATTAAAAATGTATAGCCAAGAGAAATATTTTGCATAACCTATCCATTCTATTAATTAAGTTACTTAATTATACTATATTTAACACCATTAATCAACTCTTATATTATAATTTCCAATAATTAGATATCCAAGGGGTAGGAGGATATATGGGGGGTAGACCTTCTAATGCTTCATGAGGATTTGGTCTACCATGAAATATAATTATTTTTGCGTCTTTTGGTTTATCTAACAGAATTAATTTATTTCTATCAAAACAATCATATTTAAAAGAAGCATACCATGATGACGGCCATAATATAGGATCTTGTATTTTTTCTGTTAACCAATTTTGGTCACCATAATATTTTTTTATTTTTTCTTTACTTTCTATTATAAAATCTTCCCATATATCTGTTCTATAATCTGAAAAAAATCTAAAAATAGAACTGTTCCATAATCTAGATGTAGGTTTAGAGTTCCAATCTTCTAAAATGCAAAAACTCCCTGAATAAGTAAAGAAAGAATCTATATTATTGACTATTACTATATCTAAGTCTAAAAATAAATTAATTCCTTTAATACCATAACAACCTTTTTTAAAAACAGAAAGCTTGTACCACCATCCTGTTAAATCTTCTATTAACTTTAAAGGAATAATATTTACTTCTTTTCTTATACCTGTGGGATCATCAGTTATACAAAAGAAATTAAATGGCAATGTTACATTTTTATTGACCATTGAAAATAAAATATTTACATATTTAGCTTTATATTTACTGCCATATTTTAAACAAATTACGTTATATGTTTGTTTATTCAAATTCTTAAATATACTCCATGCTCATTTCTAATTATAATTTTAGGTTTATCTATAAATTTACCATTTATGTCATCTTCTGTTGTAAGTAACTCTCCTTCAATAGATCCTACAAAATCTGATGCTATGCATGGAATATCCATTTTATGCTTTTGTGCGACCCATAATCTACTTCCACCTAATCTATCACAACATATTATTTTTGAATGATCTTCTTGCATATTTATGGGTAATTTTTTTATATTATTATGTACTACCCATCCTACTGAAATTAAAATGGGATTTCTAAACCCTTCTTCTAAAATTGATTTTTCTAAATTATTATAAAAATTACTTTCTTTATTTTTTAACTTAACCCTAGCTTCTGCTGCCGCTTCTTTTTGTTTTATAATAGAATCAGTCCAACCCACTGGGCCAAAGCTTTGAGGCCCGTATAAGTTAAATATTATATTAGATGGCAGTACTACATATTTTACTGAATAACTCATTATTTTCCCAAATACATTACTATACTTTTAAAAACTATAGAATTCTTATATGATAGATTAACATCATACGTTTTTTAATGGTTCTAATAGTAATATTATATTATTTCCAGTTTCAGTCATATCATATTTTTTTATATAATTTTTTAAAGAAGTTACTACATTATTTAAAATATTTATACCTATTTCTTTATGCGTTGATTCTCTTCCTTTAAATTTCATAGTAAACTTTACTTTATTATTTTTTTGTAAAAAAACAATTGCTTTTCTTATTTTAATATTTATATCATGTTCATTAGTAGCTGGCCTAATATATAATTCCTTTGTAATTATCCTAGATTCTTTAGATTTTTTAATATTATTTTTTCTTTTTTTAGATTGAATATATTTAAATTTATTATAATCTATTAATTTACAAACAGGCGGAGTTTCAGTTGATGTAATTTTTACTAAATCTACTCCTAACTCTTTTGCTTTTAATAATGCAGAAGTAGTATTAACTACTCCCGCTTGGTTACCAGAATTATCAATTAACCGTATCATTGGTTCAAGTATTTCTTCATTTATTTTGTAAATCACTGTAATTTATTTTCCTCCTTTAAATATTAATTAACTTTCTTAGTCTTTATGTTATTATATTCAAAAATAGCATTGTCTTTTGATATAACATATTCCTTAGTAATTGTTATAGATTTAACCCCTTGGTTTGAATAATCAACTAAATTATATTGAAGTTCCATTAGTACTTTTTCTAAAATACCACGCAAAGATCTAGCCCCTGAATTTAATTTAATAGCTTGTGATGCTATTTCTCTCAACGCTTTATCATCAAAGTTTAAATCAATTCCTTCTAATTTAAATAATTTTTTAAATTGTTTTATTAATGCATTCTTTGGTTCAGATAAAACTTTAACTAATTCATTAACAGTAAGATCTTTTAATACAGCATATACTGGTAACCTACCTATAAATTCTGGTATCATACCAAATTTAATTAAATGGTTTGGCTCAAGCTCAGACAACATCTTAAAATTTTCAGAAATATTTGATTTGTTTGTAATAGAAGAACCAAATCCCATACTAGTTGAATACTTATCAGATTGAATTATCTTTTCTAAACCAACAAATGCTCCACCAACTATAAAAAGAATATGGGAAGTATCTACCTCTACTAATTCTTCATTAGGGTGCTTTCTTCCTCCTTTGGGAGGGACCTTACATTTAGAGCCTTCCAATATTTTCAATAGTCCTTGTTGTACTCCTTCTCCAGATACATCTCTAGTTATACTAGTGCCTGCTGACTTACTAGCTTTTTTATCTATTTCATCTATATAAATTATGCCTTTTTCAGCTAATTCTACATTAAAGTTTGCTGCTTGCAATAATCTAGAAATAAGTGATTCTATATCTTCTCCTACATATCCAGATTCTGTTATGGTAGTTGCGTCAGTTATTACAATTGGAACATCTAATAATTTTGCTAATGTTTTCGCTATCAATGTATTATGGTGAATTATTTTATTACTTGTTTGGTACAAATGTGTGCTAGATTCTACTTGCATTCCAAATACTGTATTTTTTTCATTTAAATTATCTATTTTTATGCATATTAATTCTTCATGCAAACTATTTTTTATTTTATCTCCTATTTTAAAATCCTTAGCAAATTTAAAATTACTATTATTTACATAAATTAAATGGTTACCACCACACTTTAATATAGATCCATCTGACCAACTTAATTCATATATATCATCTACTTTTATTATTAACGAAGATATATCAATCCAATCATTGTTTTCATCTAAAACTTGAATATAAGACTTTATATTAAACCCTTCGTTTATTTTAAATGAATGCTTTTCTATTTTAGAAATAGCTTTAAAAATATCACCTATAGCAACAGACATTTCTATAATAGAATCATTTTTATATTCAAAAGTAGTTGGATTTAATACTTTAGCCAAAGTAATATCAATTTTTACATCTATTAACGTATCATAAGAAATGCATTTACCAACACCCGTTGGCCCAACTAGCATTATATTTGATTTATCTAATTCCACATCATCTATTATAGGATTATGTATTCTTTTATAATGATTGCGGACCGCAACACTTACTATTTTTTTTGCATTATCCTGTCCTATAATATATTCATCTAAAAAGTGTTTTATTTCTTTAGGAGAAATAGTATCTATAGGTTTAGGCTGTTCTAAGTTTTCATCATTTTGTACAATAGTGTGACACAATTCAACACATTCATCACAAATAAAAACTGATGGGCCCGCAATTAATTTTTTTATTTGATCTTGTTTCTTACCACAAAAAGAACAACGCAATAAAGAAGGTTTATCTATCATTAATACTTTTATACCTTTCTTTTTATTCGATACTTGATATTTTGCCAAATAGATTTCATAGCAGTTAAATGAGAAATTGGATTTTTTTCAATATTATTTAAATTATATTGTTGATATAATAATTCTAAATCTTGATAAGATTTATCAATTGACAAAAATGTTTTTTTATTAGCGATCCATATACCTATTAATGCAAAATCTATATATGATGTATTTTTTTCTATATTAGCTAAAATAAAATCTACATGCTCTGCTTGATGATATAGCCATATCAAGTTTTCAACATTATTTTCATCAGCATAAAAAATAGTTACTTCACTATTAACCCAATTATACTTAAAATAATCAACTACTTTATGTTTCCATTTATTCCCCCCACCTATTAATAAAATAGCTGGCCCATTCTTTTTAAAAAATAATGAAGGGGGAGTAACTACATTTAAATCATATATAGTTGACATTATTTATTTTTCTTTATTAATGAAGATGCCCATTCAGTAAAACCAAACATGTTATTTTGTTTATTATATGACACTTTTTTCGTATTATCAATTTTTTTAATAGAAAAATTTAGATCATTATTGCTATTATCGGCATCAATGGTGTTGTTATCGGTGGTGTTATCGTCAGTGATATCATCATTAATAACACCATTATTGGTAATATTGTCAACATCTTTTATTTTTTTATTAACGGGGTTATTTTTATTAATAACCTTTGTTTTTTTAATTTTTTCTTCTTTATTATATACACCCGCTTCATTAAGAGCAGCTAAAAGATCTTTAACTACTTTTTTATCATTTTTAAGTATTTCTACTATATCATTGTTAGAAAATTCTGATTCTTTACGTTCTTTTTTATTTTCTTTTTTATTATTTAAAATACTAGTTGGCATATTCATAAATGAAAAGCTAGATGCTAGCACCAATAAAATAGCTAATGGGTCAAAAACAAAGATAATTGCTAAAATTACTAATCTTACTGCCTTATCCATATTTTTTTCTGGATTAGTAAATAATAACTCTGCAGCATATTTAACTGGCCCCAATTTTGCTGTAGTAATAGATACTTTTTGCCTTTCTTTTAATTTATTTTTTAATAAAATATCTATTTCAGATTCTAATTGTTTTATATTTAAAGAAATAAGTTTTCTTTCAGGTTGTTGTTTTTTTCTAATTCGTAATGCTTTAGAAACATAATCTCTATCCAAATACTTATTAATAGCTGTATCAAGTTGGTCAAGTCTTCGTTGATATTGTTTAATTTGCTTATTTTTTAATGATACTTGTTGATCTATTCTTTCAATTTTTAATTTAATAGATGTCATAGGAGTAATTTGATCTAAATGACCTTTAGATAAAAACCCAAAAATACCCATGCTAGTAATTAGCATTAATATAATTACGGCAGAGGATAAATATATCTTTAATAATTTAGGAGCAGGTGTCCAGTTATTAAATTTTCTACCTTTCCAATTTCTATGTAACCAAACAACAGCAGATAATTTTCCAACTTCTAAAACACCTCCCATAATTATTACAGGAATCATAGAAGCAGCAAACAAGGCTGCTAGTCCAGTTATAGAAAAATAAGCAGCCACTACAGAAATAGATAAAGCACAAAATAGTGTAATTATACCTAATCGCATATATATTCTCTAAAATTATACATATTATGTATTAGTTATAATTGAAGCCGTTATATTTGCCTCTGCTGCTGTAACCGTTGCTGCAATTTTTGCTGTAGTAATTTTTTCAATTTTTGAAGGGTCAGCAAACGGAGTTCCTGCTCCCCCTGTTAATGTTGGATTGAATGTATTTCTATTCCCAGTAACGTCCATAGATATTGCCCTAGCTATTAATCTAATTAAAGCTGTTGCGCCTGTTAGCAATGTTCCAGGAGTCCCTGTTCCATCTTCAGAGACAACCCTTGTATATACAAAGTCAGGTTTATCATACACCAAAGTAAAATCAAAAGTTGTTGCATCTGCATCAGGACCTGCTGAGGGTTTATTAATTGATAAAACATATAAAGGAGCAATGGTTGTACTTACTTCTTGAATAATTCTAAGATATCTAACATTTCCTCGTTCTTTAGCTAAAGAAAGTGCTAAAGTACTAGGTAAGGCATTAAAGCTTGGGTCTGCTTTATATTCTTCAGGTGTTTCATTATCAATAAAACCATCAGCTGGAGCAGCTCCGCCTAGCCCTGTTGCTGAAATAGTAACCCTAAAGTAAGTAGGAATAAACGTATCTTCTATGGCCATAATTTACCTCTTGAAAAGTTCTGGCTCTACATATATATTTATCAATTCTGTGGGTTTCCATCCAAATTTAGTTATTAAATAGTTTGACATTACAGGCTTTTTTCCTTTTTTTCTATCTAAACTCCAAGTAATATGATAAGTTTTGTGATCTGGCCTATATATAGATCCATCTATTTTTACAACTAATGCTTCTAAACCACTTTTATCATCTGCATAGCCAACTACTTGTACAACTTTTGGAGTATAAGGCACAATATTAGAAGGATATTCAAATGTTATATGATCTCCTATAAATGAAGAATATTTTGGTGGGAATATTTTTTTTAACTTATTTTTAGATTCAGAAGATAATCTAAATCCAGAAAAATAATTAGAAATAATTTCATTTTTTTTCATATCATCATATTTCAAATAATTTATTAGATTGCATATCATTTACTTTTAATTCAGAAAAATCATTTATCAAACTCATATATGTATTATTTTTAGTGTAATAAAAATAAACTTCATTTCTTTTTGATAAAATACTTTTTATATCAAATATAGCTATTTTTTGTCTTTTTAAATTTTTATAAAAATAATCATGAATTGACAGTATTTTAAATAATTTCAATTCTCTAATTAAGGTTGTGTTTGAATTACTTTTTTTCATATTTAAAATATTATAAGAATTTAAGAATTTCTGCCAAATATCATCTGTTCTACTATCTTTTTCTTTCATTTTTTTAAGTAAAATATTACTGTCAAATGGTTCATTATATAATTGCAATATATCATTTATTGCAGTTTTGCGAGTAGTTACATTTATTAACCCTTTAAAATTTTCCCACCACTCATTTTCTTTTAATGCAAGTGTTTTACAAGAATGTAGTGTTTCAAAAGCAGCTAAACAATAACTTTCTTGTTTTGATGGGTTAAAAGCTAGTTTTTCTGATTTAATAAAATTAACTTTTTCTTTACCTATAATTCCTGCTTTTATTTCATAATTTATTATATTAAATTTTTTAAATTTTTGTTTGAATTTATTCACACTTTTTTTATTAGTTAATATTTTAGCTGGTAATTTTGTTTCTTTTATTACTTTTATAAAAAAATCTGGATCCTTACGTTCTTCATATCTACCTATAAAAATAATGCCTTCTTTTTCACCATTGTAAGTATTTAATAATTCTCGTTCTGCTATTGGTATAGGTAGTACCACTACATTAGAAGATGGATAATTTTCTTTGATAGCGTTTTTATTTCTAATGGATTGTGTTCCTGAAATAACATTAGATAAAGTCATCATTCTTCTAGAAAGTTCATTATAATTTTTATTAAAAACTTTAGTTTCTGGCATATTTAAAAATACTGCATTTTCATTATGAGTGTAATAAACAAAAGGAATTAAATCTGAAAATCCTAAAAAATAGCCAGCCAAACAAGCTTCTAATGTATTTGTTATAATTAAATCATATACATTATTAGAAAATGCCTGCATTAAAGAATTTCTAAAATTTAATATTTTTTCAATATTAACGCCATCACTAAAAAGAAAAATATTATTATGAATAGAATATGATTGCTGACTATCTGAATAAAATAAAGAAACTTCTTCTTTTTTAAAATATTCAAGTAATTGGCTATTTCTTGGAGGTTTATCCAAAATAATATCTACTCTCCAATTTAATCTTTCTGCCATTTCAAAAAAAGATTTACAAAAAGATCCTATTCCACCATGAGGTATAAAATGTTGGTCAGAAATTATGAAAGCAATTCTTTTTTTGTACCTTTTTTCCATCATACAACAAACCTAGCCAAGACTCCACCAACCATAAGTATAATAGCACCTTTACTAAATGCCGACATTGCTTTATCATCAAAATGTTTAATTTGAAAAATTATAGCTGGTAGAAAATAAAACAAAGCAGCCCATTGTGATATCCAAACAATAAATATTTGTGAATTATTACAAGTTCCACAAACTGTAGAAATTAAAAATTCAAAAATAATAGATAATATAATCATTAATTATTATATTTCATACCTGGAAAATCTACATACCCATTTGGTGTTTCAAATAATCGCAAATTAACTAACTTAATATCATTTCCATAATGCTGTTTTATAGGCAATGACAATAAGGTGTACATATGTTTAGCAAGGTTTTCTGCAGTAGGAACATAATTTACTATTATAATTTTTAATCCTGATGGATTTTCATTTGATATTAATGAATTAGGTAATGTTATTTTATTAGAATACTTTTTTGACTTCATTAATTCTAAATAAATTTTATTTTCTTTATTCCATACTTCATTAAATTTTTTAAATATTGTTTCGTTATTATTAATATTTGTATTACCTTGCCAAGCATTTTTACTATTTTTAGGAAAAAACATATTCATTAATGTAATATCATTTTTATATACTACAAACCCATGATCAAAAACAGAATCTAACCAATCCATCATATATTTTTTAACATTACCAAAATCTATCACCATTCCGTTTTCTTCATTGCCATCTTGATCTAAAATTTTGCCCTCACAAGTAGCTACTATTTTATACCTATGACCATGTAAGTTTCTACATTTTGATCCATGATCAGGAACTCTATGGCCCATATCTATTCCTATTTCACGATGCATAATACATTTACTCATATTTTTTCCTTTGAAAATATTTTACTTTAAAAATTATAACGCATTTAATAAATTATTTAAATATAAAATTTATATATTTTTGTTGTCCATTTCGTTCAATTAGTATCATAAGTGAAGAAAGATTTTTACTTTTAGCCTCTTTAATAGCCAAGGCTATTACATAAGGAGTAACTTTTAAATAAGTCTCAACAATTAAAACTTTATCTCCCTTTTGAAGCCCTGATAAAAATCCTTTACTTCCTTTTATTACATTAGTTACTACAGTATTACTAGAACTATTTAATTTAAAAGTAGCGCCAGCAACTACAAAAGTATTAGAAGTTTTAGTAATTGTTAATGAATTCATTATTAATTTTTTATATTTAGCTAACTTAACAGTTAATTTTTTTAAAATAGTCAAACCATCTTTATTAATTCTCAAAACTACTATTTCTATTGGTTTATCTATTGGACTTAAAGAAACTATTCTTATTAAATTTACTGTACTTTCAATTTCTTTATTATTGACTGATAAAATAATATCTCCTATTTTAATTCCAGCTTTAGAAGCAGGTGTATTTTTATATACTTCTAGTACTTTTGCTCCCTTTTCTATTTTTTTATATAATTTAGTTTTATCACTTATTTCTTTAGGAAGTGGCTCTATTCTAACACCTAAATAAGCCCTAGTAAACTTTCCATTTTTAATTAATTTTGAAACAACAATGGATGCTAAATTAGAAGAAATTGAAAATCCTTCAGAACTTCCGGATGTTTTTCCATTGCCCATTACTATAGAATTAATACCTACTACTTTTCCATCTAATGTGAATAAAGGACCACCAGAATTTCCACTAGTAATGTCAGCATCGGTTTGTATAAAATCATCATATATATTTGTTCCTATATACCTATGCAAGCCAGATACAATACCTAAAGACGACGATATACCTATTCCTAAAGGATTGCCCATTACTAATACAAGCTGTCCCATCTTTAATTTATCAGAATCTCCCCATTCAACAAAATGCAATAAAAAAGGAACAGAAATTTTAATAACAGCTAAATCCATTGATTTATCTTTTCCTATTAATTTGGCTCTAGCTAGAGAACCATCATTTAGCGTTACTATTATATCTTTGATATTCTCTATTACATGCGCATTAGTTACTATATATCCTTTTTCACTAATTATAAATCCTGAACCAGAAACTGTTCCTTTTTTAATTTTTCCATCTTTTTTAGCAGTAACACTACCATGTATTTTTACTACAGCAGGAGAAACTTTATTAATCAAATTGATAAAAGTATTATTGGTCATTACAAAAACACTTCTTGCTTCAGATGTTTTTATATTAGAAAAAATGAGACTAGTTGATAGTAATAACGTTACTATTATTATTTTAACTACATTCATCATTAATTACTACTCCTTTTCATTCTTCATACCTAATCATTGACGTATTTAATTGCCTGTTAACTTGAAAAAATGTTGCTCTTTTTGAAAGCTCTTTTAATTTTTTACTGCCTGTATAAGTTAAACAACTTCTAAGTCCACCTAAATATTTTAATACAGTGCTTTTTATTGGTCCTTTGTACGGTGTTAACAATTCTCTTCCCTCTGATGCCCTATATTCTTTAAGACCACCAGAATATTTATTATTTGCTGTTTCTGAGCTCATACCATAAAATTTCATATATGTAACTGTTTCATGGTTATTATAAACTTTTTCACCACTACATTCATCATGCCCTGCAAACTGACTCCCTATCATAACAAAATCACTGCCACCTGCAAATGCTTTACATAAATCTCCAGGAACAGTTATTCCTCCATCAGAACATATTAATCCACCTAATCCATGAGCTGAATCAGCACATTCAACTATTGCAGAAAATTGTGGAATGCCTACCCCCGTAACTTGCCTAGTTAAACATGCCGCACCATTTCCTACTCCTATTTTTATTAAATCTGCTCCCGATAATATTAGTGCTTCTGTCATTTCA
>Ga0114931_10004385_pt1 | contig 17604 bp, 13 predicted proteins | sample 2SBtaG_FD_89579 | JGI IMG/M metagenome (GOLD analysis project Ga0114931, IMG submission 89579) | Deep subsurface microbial communities from Kolumbo volcano to uncover new lineages of life (NeLLi) - 2SBTROV14_V59a metaG | ecosystem: Environmental > Aquatic > Marine > Volcanic | place: Kolumbo...
ACATCAAGATCCGAAGAGCAATTTTGCGATATCGCACAATCAGAAACAAGATCAAAGCTCTCCTGATCCCATTTTTGTGGTACAACCACAAAATGCTTGTAAAGGAGGTGAGTGCATACTATACTAATTTTGCAACAAGCTTGACATCTATTAGATCACATATTATTAGTTGGTCAATAGAATATATAAAATATATAGAAATAACTAACTATATTCTAAATTTCTAAGATTTATTCAAAAATGTCAGAATATAATTCTTGATAAATTAGCATATCTGGTGTGATAATTGGGGAAATAGTATCTCGAAGGAATGTTTGCCAATTATTACCGTGATTAGTCAGATTCAATAGAAATGTCAAGTTTACATAAAATTCACCTACTGCAGATTTTAAATCATCAGGAGGATTACCTCTCCCCACACTAGATTGGATAGCATCCATTTTAATTTGGATTGCATCACTTATTTTATCTTCAGCATTTTTAATTTTACAGAACTTTTCTATAACCTCATCATCTATTAAATAATTCTCAATAGTCCTCCTAGAAAGAACCTTGACCCCATTTGAATTTAACTCTTTAACCTCAACTTCAGACCTAGCATCTTTATCAACTAATTTGATTACATCAGTACCAGAAATTAACGTTTGAATTGCTCTTCCAACATATTTACTATCATTTATGACTTCAATAGAGTTGCCCATTGAAACGAAATCGGTATCATAAACACTATTGAAAATATTCTTAAAGCAATTTGCATCAAATTCAGGATTTTTCCTAGCACCTGAAGAAAGTGGTTGACCTTCACAAATCACAACCCTAGATGGGGCAATTAGATCAGCTAAATCATCTAAAGCAATAGATAGAGTAGATAACCAAAAATTTCTATTAATTTCAACTGGTTTCAACTTTACTTCTTCATCAAAATTTTGTTCACTGAAATCTAACAATTCAACTGTTTCAGGAAACGAATCTTGCAATTCCTTTGCTTTCCTCATAATTCCGATTGAATGAGTTGCAACCCATAATTGTGAATTATCAGGTATCAAAGAATATAATTCATCAATCAGTTTAGCCTGCAACTTTGTGTGTACATGAGATTCAGGTTCATCTATACAGAATACGGTATCGTTAAATTCTGTCAATTTTATAATTAGATCTAATATTAAATCGAATGTCGATTTTTCTCCCGCAGATAGGTTTTTGTAATGAAAATCCAGACTTTCTCCCTTTTCAAAATAAAAAGTTCCATCTTTTAATGGATGTCCAAGACTGGTCAACGTCAAATCATCAAAAATATTATTCATGGACTCTCTTACTTTTCCAATCAATTTTTCTCTTAATTCTCTTACAGTCATCTCATCCTCTTCAACCTGGAACAAAGAATCAACCGTATTTGAAACTAATCTTTGATAATTATCCGAAACTGACCTGTCAGTATCTATCATTTTTTCAATTTTGGGTGCATCTAATGCTGAACCGACTTTTGATAGATTTGTTATCGTAAAATCAGGATCATTTCTATATGCAGAACGTATATGGAACAATTTCTTCTTTTCATTGTTACTTGGGGGTAGTTCCTCATGAAATTCGATATTTACCTTTTGATTCCAACTTTGAACCAATTCGCTACCATATTTGTGGTGATATTTTTCATCATAATTTCCACTTGGTATTCCATTAATACTTCCCCATAATTTAAAAGCATCAAAAATTGAAGATTTTCCACTCCCATTCGGTCCGATTAATACAACGAGTTTCGTTGTTTCATTTAACCCATCAATTGTGAGGTTTGAAAATCGCTTGAAGGATTTTATATTTAGACTTTTAATATGCATATGCTAACAATCAAACCACACTTGAAATATATTTCCAACTTGTCAATCTTTAGTATCAATTTAGCTTGGATCATCTAATAAATGACATTTAATTGTATCGCAATTGAATTAATGACAAACTTTAGTATCTTTATGGTGACAATTTGAAAACTCAATCATGTCAAATTAACATATATGACTACCCAATCCATCTGTCTTTTTGCCAATCTTTTGTATCTCACACAATTTGTTTCACTCCCATTTATTCTGTATCCACTCTCATTATTTGTTATACTCCCCCTTATTCTGTACATTGACTGTTAGATTTCAGAATAAGTGATATTGGAGGTAATACTTGTTTATAAACTAAGAAAAAATAATTTCAAAATAGTGATACTGATTTCAAATTAAATGATAGTAAAGAGTGGAATTTTTGATGTAATTTCAATTATGAACATTTTGCGTATTTGTGCCACTATATGAAAATCATGAATAACTCTAAGTTTTGACATAATTTAGATCGATATCTAATCCAGCATCCTTCATTTCTCTTGCTAGATCAATTTTCCATTTTCCAGGACTGTCATAGGGTAGATAAACAACTCCTTGAACATCACTTGGAAATTCAATATTTCCTTTTTTAATTAGAGATACCTTGCCCCGACCCATTTTTCCCACAAAATACCCTAATTCAAGTACTACATTTTGTCTAGCTCTTTCTGTTGTCATATCTTCATATAGGTTAATATCATCTGGAGAAAGCAGGATTACTGCAAATTCAACATTTGAATATTCTTCAAATTTTTCTATGATGGTATTTCCTCTACTCACTTGTTCATGTAATATAATTGGTTCAATATTTGGAAAATCTTTCAAAAAGCTACTTGTTTCATACTTCAAACTATTATCATGACCGTGAACAATGAATACTTTTTGTTTATCATTTATTGGACCATTACTCACTTCTACTGTTTCTTGTAAGTTGGTGAGTACTTCCATATATTCATTTACATACTCTTCTATCCTTGAGATATTGGATCCTATTGGATAATGATTTTGACTTAGATCCCTAAATTGGTCCTTTTCTAATGTTGAAATTGATATTTCCGATACAAAATTTGAAAATTCTTCTGGAATGCGATTATTTGTTAATTTGCTTCTTTCCATCACTAAATCAGTATTGAGAGAGTTTTCAGACATTTCTAATTCCCTGATTTTATGATACCTTTGTATCAATTTTTGAAGTTTCAAACCTATTTTATGTAAATCTGATATTTCTAAGACACTTAAATTCACTAATCCTAGATTTTCAGAAAATAATAAAAACATTGCGAGATAAGGTGATTTTGACTATTTAAGTTAATTAACTATAATTAAATATTATAATTATGGATTTAGGCAAGAAATTAAAGGAATTTATTAAGAACCCAAAAAAAATTTGGATCGGATTATAAAATAAAAATCCCCAGTAAGCAGGAAGTTTTTGGACCTATAGAACTGCCATATAGCCCAATCACATTTTTTTCGAAATTCGCTTTTATGGTTTGAATTATATTAGTGGAAGATATCAAATCTTTTCGTATAATCGAAAGCTGATAATTGATCCCTTCTTTTCTCTCCAAATTATTATTGTAATATTCAATTTTCTTAATTATTTCTTCTATTGAGGTGAATTCCAAACCAATATTGATATCGTGAAGGTGACCCATTTTTGTGTATTTAAGAATAGATTAGAGGGTTTAAATATGTATTACAAGATGTGCTAAGAAATATATGGACAATGGATCTGATTTCAGGAGTAAAGATTTGAGAAATTTTGCCCGTGCCTATAATATCAACCTACATTTTCGACCAATGGGAGGACCTCAATATGGAGCTCATGTGGAAAGATTTTTGGGAACACTGAATAATCGACTTCATAATCTACCTGGAACTACATTTTCTAATGTAAAGGAAAAGGAAGACTACCAGTCTGATGAAAGGGCAACGTATACAATTGATGAATTGGAGGCAAGAGTTGTTACCGAACTTGTGAGGTATCATGACGATTTACACAACGGAATTAAATCAACTCCATTATCTCTATGGAAGAAAAGTCTTGATGAGCGTAGTATTTTACAAACGAACAATTTGCATCTACCATCAGACATGGAGAGGTTCAAACTGGACATTCTACCTTCTGAGAAAAGAACTGTACAGAGACAGGGTATCCAATTATTTAATATGAATTTTAATTCGGAGGAATTGAGTCGTTGGATTCTGAGTAAAGACCCCAAAGATGCAAGAAAATCTCGAAAATTTATAGTTCGTTATGATCCAAGAGACATGAGACATGTCTATTTCTATGATCCTGAGGATAAGAAATATCTGAAAATTAGAAACAACGACAGTTTAATTGATCGATATTTTAAGGATAGACCCATATCACTTTGGGAGATTAAGAATGCTCAATCCGAGACAAAATCACATGGGATTAGAAATGTAAAGACTAAACAAACTCTCAAGATTGTAAGTGGCCAGCAAGAGATGGATAAAGCCACTAGAAAGAGGAATATGTCAGCTAGACAACGCCAGGAAAAGCAGAGACATCGTATAAGAATGACGTATCAACAACTAAGGAGGAATTAGAGGCTATGACCAAAGAAAAGGAACTGGAGGAAATACTGCCAGTTGCTCCATTTGAGATGAATACCACAAAGCTCCATGTTTAAAACATCATTACCGAAGAGGATGATATTGATGAAATAGATACAGATTTCGACAAAATTTCAGATACAATTCGAGGGATGTGGAGTGGAGAAGATGAAGAGGAGGAAGAAGAATGAGTAAAAGAGATTCTGAAGAACTAGCTCATCTCAACTCACAAACAAGAGAGATTGTTGGTGGGTCTTTACAGGAGAAGATTAGGTGGGTTCGTCAAGATCATTTTGTTGTTTATCCAAAAGCAAAGAGAATCCTAGAAGATCTGGATTGGATCATTACCCAGGAACAGACACCACTTTCTGACCTTGAAAGTTTGACGATTGTTGGTGAGTCTGGTATCGGGAAGACCAGTATCGTGTCTTATTTCAAAAGATTACACATGACTAGGATTAATACAGGTGACTATGAAGCTCATACGATCGCCCACTGCATTCTTCCTGATGCCGATTTGGGTTTGAAAGGATTATACTCAAGTATTTTGAAGGCAGAACCATTCAATTATCCTGTTAGCCAATCTAAATTGCAACGCAAAACAACAATTCAACTTGAAGAGGAATGCATTCGTCAGCTTCAGAATACTCAAGTTAAGATCCTCTTCGTAGATGAAGTGCAACATGCTTTGGGCAGAAAAGTACAAACTACTTTGAATTCATTGAAAAGAGTACTACTCGTTTCAGGTGTCCCAATGGTGCTTGTAGGGACCACCAAAAGGACAGAGGATGTACTTAATACTGATGATCAATTAAACGATCGTTGTCCTATCAAACCATATTCTAGATTGACACCTTGGAAATATGATAAACAATTCAGGAGCTTCCTGAAGTCATATGAAATGTTCATACCTTTTCCAGAACCATCTGATATTTTTTCATCTTCAATATCAAAAATCATTTTCAATGGTTTTAAGATGAAAAAGGAACAACTAATCTTCGACGAATTTCCAGATTGCTGAAAAGGGTATCAACAATTGCTCTGAAGGATGGTTCAGATCATTTGACAGAAGAGCATTTTACAGAATATTTGGGCGAGTAAAATGGTTGACAGATGACCTTACCATCCAAGATTTGAGAAGGATGAACTCCTAACTTCATGGATCAAAAGAATTTCAGAAGGCTATCTGAATGAGATACCAACAATCATCAATGAACCTTCATTACGAGGGATTAACGATGATGGCATTGATGAAAATCCATCACCCGCACTAGTTGGACATTTATCACGTGGTTCAGGTATTGGCCCAACAATAATCAGAAAACATACTCTAAAGCATTGGGAAAACAGTTTTTCCTCTTTTTTTGCTGGAAGAAAAACCAGAGAGGGGATACAAGGGGTCAAAAAATTCAGAGATTTCTTTATCCTGAGGCACAAAATCAGAAGGAAATCATCAATAGGACTTAGGTACTGTCCCCTGTGTCTGAAAGAAGAGATACCGTATTTTAGGATTTATTGGAAATTGGGTTACTACATTGTATGTCATGTCCATAAGGTTATGATGTATAACCGTTGCACTCACTGTGATAAATCAATTTTTCTCCTAGTACTAAATACAAAATTAGAGCGATGTAGTGGTTGTCAAGAACTTCTATCTGATGCACCAATTATTGCTGTTGAAGAGGATTATAATCTACGGTTACATCAAGCATTTTATGATAATATTTCAGAGATAAAGGCAATTCAAGCAAAAAGATTCCTTGGTTTTTACTGGACTGCATATCGTATGTTGTCTGGAAGGAAGAGTGAATACCTGGATAGACTATTGAATAAATTTGATCTGAAATGCAATGTCCCTGTTTCACATCCACTTTACAAAGAATATCTCATCTCACTTCTTGCGTTTCACTCAGTTACTAGTGAACCATTAGATCTTGCAAAACCTCTCCATTGTGTTTCATGTGATTTCAGATGCAGTGCCACTGGTACTCTAACAAAACATGAAAAGTACCATCTAGATCCTCAATTGTCATGCAGAATTTGTAAAGAGAAATTTGTAGAACATTATGAGCTGAAAAGACATCAACAGGTCCACTCAGAGGCTAACGAAATTTGTGAATACTGCAAAGCCCCATTTATCTCAGAAACTCGATTAAATGCACATTTGACGAAACAGTATTCAGATTTAATTGAACAAAGAATTCTTGGAGCAATTGAACAAATAAAGGAGAAAGGCCTGCGGTTAACCTATGTAGAAATTGCGAAAACTATCGGAATATCCAGATCACTATTCAACAATCATTCCAGATTTAAGGATCTGGTTAGAGCTGAACAGGATCTTAGAACAAGGTATTTTTCAGCTTCAAGACTTCCAAGAGAAGAAAAGATAGATATATACAAGGAAATAATCAAAGAAGCAATATCAAGGCTTGAAGAAAAGAATAAAGAAATTTCGATGTCAAGTGTGGCTATTGAAATCGGTATTTCTCGGAGTAATTTTGATCGTCATCCCAAATTGACGCAATTTGTGAATGAAAATCGAACAGCAGTTACATTTGTGGATGATGATGAACTCTTTGAAGATGTTAAACAAGCACTTAAGGAAATGAAGGAGGAAAAATCACCAATTAAACTGAAATCAGTTGCAGAATGGATAGGTCGAGATCCTGAAACATTGAGTAGAAGAGATCACATCAAAGAATATGTCATGAAACATTGGATCAATCATCATAATGGGAAACTTGTCGAAAAGATCATCATAGATGATGTCATTCCAGTCGTGGAGAAATTGAAGTTGAATAAGGAGAAAATAAGTAAAAGAAAGGTTGGGATGAAGTTAGGGAAAACCGCTGATTATCTAAGAAAAGATCCAGAAATAAATTCATACCTCGAAAGTGAAATACAACTTCAGGCTGATGTATTTGATCAAGAAATGAAAGATTTGATTACAGCTGCAATTGAGTCAATTAAGGAAGATACTGATAATTTGTCATTTAGGAAGGTTGCTAAGTTCATAGGAGTTGATGTTCACAAAATACTAGAGAATGATGAGTACAAACAAATGGTTGAGCAGGAAATCAAAGAAATAGAACTGAAGAAGGTTGAACGAATTCGCTCAGCAATTAAGAGTCTGAAAATGCATGAAAAACGTGTGACATTCATATCAGTCCATCGAGAAACAGGGCTTCCACGATCTTTTATTGAACAGAATGAAGAAATAAGAACCTTGATTGTTGAAGCTGCCAAGTAATCTCGATGCTGTACCGAATTAGAAAATAGATCTGAGCCAGGTAATAATGAAAGAATACAGGTCCTGCCTAATACTATTGTGTATTGCTTGAGAATTCCATTTTACGTTACCATCAATATACGTACCAATATTCTTTCCTCTCAGATAAATGGATTGATTTCTAAAATCATAAGAAATTCTTCCATAAGCAGTGTTTACTCCTATTCGATTTGCCTTTTTACTAATATACATAGGAAGTTTATGGTGGATATGATATTTTAATTTATTGTTCAACTGATATTGCAATTGACATGATTTAAATTAAATTATCATCAATTCTTCAATTAGTGATAATAATTATCATTTGATTATCGCCAATACAATAGTTTTAAGAGGATTATCAAATACTAAAATTTCAGAAATAATGACATATCGAGGAAAAAAGCGATGGAACTTCATAGTGGACCAAAGGGAGAAAGGGATACAAGATGAGAAAATAGCTGCTGAAATTGGAATTACTGTAGATTCAATGCGAGTTTGGATGAGTCGGAATAAGGATGTGTATGCAACTCATCTAACAAAACCAGTAGCATCCACAAGTAGTTTGATTCCTTTAATTGAAAGAATAAATCAAAGAGTAGCTCTAACAGATCAAAATGAAAAAAGTATCAATATCCTCCAAACTGATTTTGGGGAGGAATTTGAGGATAAGTTTTTAGATCTAAAGGGCTCTTCGTTATTATTTGCTTTTTTTCCAGTCGTGTATCAATCTCAGTTAAAATTCACTCAAGGCAATTTCTTTGAGGAATTATTGGATACTCTAGACGTCACGATAAAAGGAGCTAATATTTCAAATCAGAAAAGAGAGAAAGCCCTAAATCTCTATAAAGAAATAAAAGAGCTTTGGCACGAAGGGGAGAGTAAATTCAACGAATTGAATGAGCTTCTTTCTGATCCGAATACAAAAGAGTCAACCATTCCTGAAGAACCAGGGAATAATAAACAGATTGAGTCCCTTAATATTACCGAACGAGTAAATGCCTATTTCGTTCTCTCATTATATACCTATGTTGAAATTTATCTTATGGCATTAATACAATATATTGCAACAACATTAGATCCTCGAGAATTTATGCTAATTATAAATAAAATTCAAAATATCGGAACAATATCAGATTTACTGAATATATCAATTGAAATGTTAGGTGATCAAGCGGTTTCAAAATTCACATCAATTATCAATGGTAAAATAGAATTTCAAAATTTCAGAAATTCGATTGTAGCTTTAGTCAGACTAAAAGATAATATTGCACATAAAGAACCTCTTGCAACCAATCAAGAGATTCTTGAATTATTTCCCTATCTTGAGAAGACTGTAACTAAAAGAACGACAGAATTACTAAATCAGCAAAACAACTCAGGAGTTCCAATTTTCGATAATCTTATGGATCAAGTTTTCGAAGCTCTTCAACCAGCTATTTTACTAGACGAACTAGGTGGAATTATTTTCAAAATGATAATTATGACCGAAACTTTTGTGATTGATCAAATTAAGTAATGCGAAATACTGAGTATTAATTTTTCACTTAAACAATCAAAATCTCCAATTTTCGCAATCTGATTTGAACCTATGAATGAAACAAATATCTATCTAATCCCGATTAAGTTTATTTGATTTGAATCGTGAGGAGGAATAGAACCTTAAAGGGGAGCGTATGGCGAAGAAAAAAAAAAGAACTCATCAAATTGGCAAGGGATATGCAGAAAGCATTCCAAGGAGGAGACGATCTCGGGTTGAATGATGATGAGATTTCCTTTTACGATGCACTGGCATCAAATGAGAATGCGGTTCGAGAGTTGACGGACGATACACTCAAACAAATTGCAAAAGAGTTAGTTCAAGCCATTCGTAAATCAGCAACCATTGATTTTACAGTGAAAAAATCAGTTCAAGCAAGGATGAGATTGGAGATTAGACGGTTGTTAAGGAAGTACAGATATCCACCTGATAAGAGAGAGGAAGCAGTAAAACTGATTATGGAACAAGCCCAGTATTTTGGAGAGGAATGGGCTACCACTTAGATTAAATTGGAGTTGAAAACATTGAAAGGGAAAATAATTGCGAACAGATATAAAATAAATTACCCAATAGATGAAAGATACTTTTCCTTTTCATCAGATCAAATCACAGAATATTATGCAACAGATACATTACACAAGCAAAGTGTGAAGGTAAAATTCTATGAATTACCTAAGAAAAATAATGCAAGATCCATTTCGATTTCTCTTTGGGAAAGGGAAGTTAGATTAATTCGTAAAGCTTACAATTTCAAAGGAGGAGATGTATTAACCAAGATACTCGATGCAGCTCTATTGGAAGAAGAAAATAAATTATATATTGTTTATGATGATTTTGGACTATCTATTGCTGAATGGGAAGATAATCCAGAAGGGCTTTGGTTTTTCGGTGATTTGGAATTTCAAGAGAGAGTTGAAATCTGGCAATATTTCGAGGAATTATTATCTGGATTGGAAGTATTACACCAATCAAAATTACTCCATCGAAACATAAATCCAAGTACTCTATTTTACTCAGAAGAGAGTGACACAACAAAACTTAAACTAGGAGGGTTTACATGGAGTCTCTATCTACACAATTTAGATTATATTCCTGAAAAACAAATGCAGTCTGGAAAATCAAGTACAATATTTCAACAACATCAATCTTTAAAACAACTCGATAGCATATTCTCAGAAGATCTCTTTTCCCTTGGAATGGTGATCACATATGTTTTTGTCAATGAGTTTCCAGACCTAATTTCCCTTGATAGTGAAAGTGCTTGGAAAACTGAACATGAAATGATTCTTTCCTTGATTGACGATGACCAGAACTTGACAGATAAAGAAAAGAGTGCCTTAACGTCATTAATTTCAGTAAACCCTCAAGAAAGACCCAGAACTGTATCTGACATAAAATATCACATCCGAGAAGTCATCAGTTCTTTTACTAACCAAGGTAACACAATAGATCAACCACTGAAGGTTTCTTGGTACAATAAAGTAGATTCATATTTTCTAAGAAATATTAGTAGTTTTGTTGAGAAGCCAATTGATGAAATCATGGCAGATCCAAACGATTGGCTTGCCACAGAATTTGACCAAGCACAGGTATATCTCACAGGACTAAAGAGACATCCCTTAATCATTCTTACTCAAAGTGACCTATTGTTTTCTCTAGAGCCCAATGAGGATAAGGTGAGAAACAGACTTCAAACTGATGTACTTAAATTAGGGTTGATAAGGCCTAGAGATCGAAGAGCGATACTGACGAAAATTAGAACTATGGCTGCATTCACAACCTTAGAAAGTGGAGTTAGGTTTGTTGAAAGATGGTTCGAAAGAGATCCATTATCCAAGAGTGCATCGTTATATGCCAAAGCATTGAGTATCGTAAATCAGAGAATTGACAATAACACACCAGAGCGAAATTTTGTAAATAGTTTAGTTAGCGTCCTCGAAGCAGAAAAGCAATTAGATGAACTAAAGATGCTAAAATTCAAAAGATTAAGTGTTCGTCGAAACGCGTCATCAAAAACAGAAACAGCTGAAATTTTGGTCTCATTAGATTTCAATGAGGAAATGAGAGGTAGATTGAAACAAAAACTTCTCGATATGCTCTTTGATTACAAAAATAATGATGGTGGAATAATTGAACTTAGTTTATCCAATTGTCCCTCATCAAATTGGGATAACTACCGAGAATGGCGTTTAGTTTCAGTCAGAAATAATTTAAGATGTAAATTAGAACGGGAACTCAAAGGACGTAATAAAGAATTAGATGAAGAAGGAGTAATTAGACCATTTTCAATGAATCTATCACTTAATTTGTACCGTAGAAAAGAAAGATTGATTGAACACTTGGAAGATAATAACCAGCTTCTTACCGCTATTTTGAATCCTGAGTCTTCGACTTTCTACATGGGTATTGAAAATTCAAGTGAGAACCCAATGATTGCAAAGATAATAAACACTGTCCCCATGTTCCTGGTTCAAGGTCCACCTGGAACTGGAAAAACATGGGTGGCATCCACGTTAATCAGTACAATTCTGAAAAATAATCCTTACTCAAGAATCCTCGTTGCATCAAAAGATCATGAGCCATTAGATCACTTGGTTGAAGCAGTTGTTGAGAAAATCAAATCCATCGAGCTTGAAAAAGATCAGAACCCAATTATCGTTAGAGCGATGAGTGCTGAAAGAGAACAAGAATATGCATCTTCTGATCTTGTCTTTAGTTACTCATCTCAAAATATTGTAAAAACAATCCTAAAGGATTCGAAAAGAAGTTCAATTGAAACACATAGTCTTCCTGATGGTTTAGATGAGGAATGGGATGGTATCCTTGATGCAAACATAGTGAATCCATCTCTTAAATGGTCAGATGAAATTCAAAAAGTAGCAAATGTTGTTTTTGCTACGGCAACTTCGTCAACAGTTCAATGGTTATCAAATAATGCTCCACCTTACGATTGGGTTATCCTTGAGGAAGCAGCAAAAGCATATCCCACGGAACTACTATTACCAATGAATCTCGGGCAAAGATGGCTTTTGATAGGTGATCAAAAGCAACTACCTCCTTATCAATATGATGAGATACTAAACAAAGTGAGTGACATACTTGATGGAGAACAAGAGGATCAAGAAGAAAACATTGACAAATATCAAGAAAAACGACAGCAATACCTCACAAACATCAAACTATTTGAGAAACTTTTTACTAAATTTAAGAATGTCACTGTTTTATTTAGTGAGGACAGATACCATCCATCAATTCTACTCTCTAAGCAATGGAGGATGCCACCTTTAATCGCAAATATGATAGGAGAAATATTCTATGATCAAAGTTTTGAGATCATGAAAGAGGATCCTGAGGTAGGAGCCCCGTTTATTGAACCTCGATTTCTAAAATCGAATGTCTTAACTTGGATTGATATTCCTCATGTTTCTACAATCAATAGCACTGGTGAGGCCAAGGATTCATCAGGAAGCTCATATAGTGAGTATGAAGTAAATATCATAATTCAATTATTAAAATCATTGAAACTTCAGTCCAATGATATTGATGATGAATACGAAGATGTAGTTATTTTGACACCGTATACTGCCCAAAAAGAGAAAATTCGACAGGAAATAATGAACCATGAGTATAATGATTTTTCTGCACAAAAGCTCGCTAGAAATTGTTATACTGTTGACTCATATCAAGGTAAACAAGCTAATGTAGTCATTGTTTCCTTGGTAAGAAATAATACTATTTCCAATATTCGAGGAGCTTTAGGATTCCTAACTCTTGCAGAACGTCTCAATGTTATGTTTTCACGTGTTCGACAAAGGATGATTATTATTGGGGCCTCAAACCAGATTAAACAATTTTCTAGGGATATAGAAGCAAAAGAAATTAACGAAATTTATGATTATGTTGACAAGAAGGGTATTATCATTCCTGCGGAAGATTTGGAGGATGAACTATGATACCTCAGAAATATTTGACCATTCCTGTAGCAATATATGATGGAGAGGTTGAAATTCAAGGTAAGAAGGACCTTCATCCACTTCACAAACTTGTTTTACAACTTGTAGTCATTGAACACGATTTGGAAAAGGTAGTAGATTCATTTAATATCAAACCTCAAATTGTACATGAAGCAATTATTGATCTTCTTTACAGGGAACTAATACATCTCGACCTCGAAAAATCACGAATTTATGCCACTTTCGAAGTCGAAACTGCAATTGATAGAGGCAGACTCGATGATTTCTTAGGTATCCAATATCCAGAAAAAGTAAACATTCGTTGGATGCAAGATATGGTATCAGGTCAAGTTTTTATGTTGGATGATGCAGTTCAGTATCTACGTAAACCAAGTAATCTTGGGGCTAGGAATCAACAACGCCTTTCAAAATCGGAATACGTTAAAATCACGGACCTCAATGCCAAAACTTTGATTAAAGTGGCAAAAATGAATTTAAGATCACGATATTTTGATGCTGATCTATTTGATAGAATTAGTCGAATTAATGATCTTAGACTCAGAGATACATCAATACTATACATTCCACTCATTCAAAAAAATCTAACAGAAAAGCAATCAATATCTGTCCCAGATGCACCATCAATCCCTGCAACTGTAATTGAAAAATGGACTAAAGGTATATCCGATTTGGATCCTTATTCTATTAGTGATTTAAGTCCAGCAGATGAAAATTATCTGCTTAACTATCATTGGACTCTATTAGTGCAAAAAATTTGGGATGTGATAAATGGAGTTTCAATTGTCTTTAGCAACGCACCTAATCAGTCAAAGAAAAGAGCTCTTAGGTTAACCAGTAATAGAATCACACAAGAGATACTTGATAGACTACATCCAATGCTGGCTAATTTGGCATACTATAAAACAGATGCCGATATCTCATTTTTTCAAGGTTCAGATATTTTAGAAAGACTTTGGGAAAAAGTATTATCAGCGAAATCTTTGGTTATTCTAGGATCTTCTTTCATCAGTCAAATTGGTATGCAACAAATCTCAGAATTATTTGAAATTCTCCAAGAGAATAAAATTCAAGTAATACTTATCTGGGGAAATCTTGGTAGAGGAATAGAAGATCCAAGAGATCAATTTCCTATATTGAAAGAAGATTGGATTTCCCTCATAAGGAGTAATACACAATTTCACAGTAAATTTCTCATTATTGACAATGAAATTGCTTGGATTACTAGTTGTAATTTATTGAGCTATAGGTATGATAGTTCAAGTCCAAAGGAAATGGTCTGTGAAATTAAAGAGACCAAAAATATTGATGATATTATAGAATACGCCCGAACAAAACTAAATCAAAATTCAGTTGAAATCACTTGGATTGATAATTTAATAGAAAAGAGTGATCAAAATTCATCCGTAGATGTACAAATCATTTCCACATTAAGGGAAAAACTGACTGAATTTAGAGATAATTGTCTTGATTTACTTAGAAATATTGGTGATAATTCTAAATTGCAAATTGTTAGAGGTTCATTTGATGACCTAAAAGGTCTGAAAAAAGAACTACTCAAACTAAATACGGGTATTTTAGTTAAAAATTTAGAGCATAGAAAGATATTAAGAAGCATTCTGACTAATACATCTAAATATATACGTTTAGGCACTGATAATGTCTATAATAGGGCAATTGGACCTGTGATTACACGAGATCTCAATAACGCATTGGATGAAGGAATATCAGTAGAAGTAATCTGGGGTAAAGATGATCCTGAGAATATCTCGGACGATGATTTACTTGGTTATGAGTCGACTATCAAAGACTTAAAGAGCTCAACTATGAACAGAATCTCAATACAAGAAATTCCATCACATTCGCATGCAAAGTACTTGACAATGGATTATGATTTAATCGTTGTGACAAGCTTCAATTTATTGGCATTTTCAGGTAATGGATTGGATGATGCAGATATAACAGATGAATTGGGTATTGTGATCTCTGGAAAAGGCGTCATCAAAGGTATTTTTGATAATTCAAGCTAATTAGACAATTCTCTTACAATTTCTTGTAACCATCTATGTAGAAATTTGTTAATTTCATCTCTAGCTTCAATATCTATTGTATCATTCTCAAGATAAACAGATCGAAATCCAAATTGATTTTGTAGTGATATGGCTTCAACATAACCTTTGTTTTGATTTACTTTTAGAAGAAGATCTAAATCAACCATGAGATCGCCATTTTGCCTTTTGTATTCAGCAATCGAAATAATTATCCCTGAATCATCATGTCTTATTTTTTCAATCGATATGTTCAACGGTTTAATGTTTCTTATTTCTTGATTTATTGCTAATGAGTCTTGATCTATTATTTTGAAAAGAAGATCATAATTTTCCAAATAAACGGAAACAGATGAACTAATTGTCACAACTTTAAATTTCATTTCGATTATTTATTCTTCTGAAGTAGATAACTACTAAATTGTCAATATTGCATTTCTTAGCACTAGATATATTATTTTTGATAAGATATTATATTCCTCATCCTTTGGTTTTCTTTGCTTTCTCCCGTGAACAATATCATTTCTTAGTTTCCTTGCACTTCTGTAATTTGACCAATCATCAGCACTTAATTCAATATCATATTTATCTAAAACTCCATTTAATTTTTCATTTAATGATCTCTGGTTAAACATATTAAGTAGATCGACTAACCTACTCGTTATTTCGTGGTTTCTTTGCTTCTTATGTTCGTATTCTTCCTTCGTAATGAGACCTTCATTCAATTCTCCTTGAATTGCAGAATTTTGAGTAATAGCAAAATTCTCACAGTATGACTTGACCAAATTAAGTTCGGCTTTACCAAATCGCTTACCTGAGTTATCAAAGAATCTAACAATTGTAAAATCCAGAGCAATCCAGATATCCAAAAAACCCTTAATTCTATCAGTATTAGTTTCAGCCAAATTAAGATAATGCAGTATTCTATCGATTAATAGATTGTTTTGACTATTTTCAAAATCCTCATTGACAATATTCATGAGTGGTGAAACTGGATTGAAGTATTTCTGCACCAATATATCATTCTCAAATGGGAGATTTTCAAACCATGGCTTCTTGAATCCTATTTCAGCGTTATATTTCACATCTTTCAAATAAATAAATCCTGTAGGTTTGGCTGCTGTTTTCGGGTTACTATAATGATATTCATGTAAGAAAACAGGAAAACGAATTCTCAAATTAATAATATTTATTGCTGATTCGATCATTTTCAAACCAATTTCTATTGCTGAAAAAATGCTGTTCTGTTTTCTTACTACTACTTTGGCAAAGGATTTAAATTGATGGAATATCTGTTTATCCGAAAGAAATAGGATATCTGATATTGAAGGTGTGATCTCTACACTACCAATATCGAGTGAATCACCAATGTCGAAATTTTGAATAGGTACAAGGATTAGAAAATCCCGTTGACTGTCGTCCAACCCCTGAATACTTTTTGTTGAATAATTTAATCCCATTAGATCAGATAGAAATGCGACAACGTTTGATCCATATCCTTTTGGAAGTGGTGATTGGATCAATCCGATTTTTTGAAGATTAGCCAATCCCATAGGATCTTCACAAATAAAATTGAATCTTTTGTTTTGACCATCTGTTAGGAAAGTTACGATATAGCCTTGAAATTTGATTTCATTACTAATATACAACTTGAGAGTTAGACGGAAATCAATTTCAAAAAACTTGTGATTTTCTTTTATTGACGTGTCTAAGGAAAACCTGAATCTAGATGGCGTATTCACTTGTCTATGTAAATTCAGAAATTCAAACTCCGTAAATTTCCCACCACCAATTTCTATGTAGCTGTTTTCCAATTTCCCAGGACGAAGAATATTTCTATCAGAATAAAATTCATTAGGATCTACAAATATTGCTATCCTTCGATAATTTTGGTCAAAAGCAAATTGTATACTAGAAATATATTTGCTTAATTCCTTACTAGGATTTCTAAAAGTCAACTTCGTGGTTTTATTTCCTTTTGCAAAATCGAGCTCATCTGTTGTTAACCCATTCTTGTGACTGAATCGCTTTTCAGTTATTTTGTATCCATCATTCAATAGATCCTGAATTTTTCGAATATCTGGATCTTCATATACATCAAACATTTGATAATCATTCCCATTTTTTCATATGTATTCCCACCAATTCATATGTTCATTCCCACTATTTCGTAAAAAACTCAATAACAATTCAATATCCCCTCCATTTCATATCATTAGCTGCATCCAGTGGTGTTTCCACACTCGGAGCAGGTGTAGCAACTACCGGATCTAAGTGCTATACCACCGCAGTACAGGCAGATCTGCGTGTCACCGTAAGCTTCGGTCAT
>Ga0114931_10004386_pt1 | contig 17603 bp, 14 predicted proteins | sample 2SBtaG_FD_89579 | JGI IMG/M metagenome (GOLD analysis project Ga0114931, IMG submission 89579) | Deep subsurface microbial communities from Kolumbo volcano to uncover new lineages of life (NeLLi) - 2SBTROV14_V59a metaG | ecosystem: Environmental > Aquatic > Marine > Volcanic | place: Kolumbo...
ATAGGCGACCGCTACGAGTCACTTGCTGCAGCCATCGCCGCCGTCTATATGAATATACCCGTCGCGCACATTCAGGGAGGTGAGGTATCCGGCTCCATTGATGAGAGCGCACGACATGCCATTACCAAGTTTGCGCACCTGCATTTTCCTTCGACGCAACGATCTAAAGAATACATTCTCCGTATGGGAGAGCGGTCTGACTGTGTCTTTAATGTTGGCTGCCCCTCTGGCGATTATATCCTAGGATTGGACCCGAAATTGCCGAGTGATGCCTTCAACCGCCTGGGTGTAGGCAGCTCCGTTGATCCGGACAACCCTTTCCTATTGGTTATCTATCATCCGGTAACTACTCGTTTTGGCGATGAAATAATCGAGATCAAACAGTTAATCGAAGCTCTGCACGAACTTGCTCATCCGGCGTTGTGGATTTGGCCAAATGTTGACGCGGGATCTGACCATATTTCAAAGGCGATACGGGCGTATCGCGAAAACCAGCGGCGTGGTTCGCGCTGGCTGCACCTGGTTAAGAATCTGGACCCGATAACTTATCAGAAAACGCTCAAGAAAGCCGTGTGCGCAGTGGGGAACTCATCCAGTTTTATTCGCGATAGCACATTCAGCGGTACCCCGGTTGTGTTGGTCGGTGATCGCCAATCTTGTCGTGAACATGGCTCAAATTTAGTCAATGTAGCGCCTAAAAAACACGCGATTATTGATGCAATAAAACAACAGCTCGATCACGGCCGGTACCCCGTTGAAACCATTTACGGTAACGGAACAGCGAGCGAGCATATCGTACGAGAACTAAAGGAATTTATTCCCTATCGGCAGAAAACCCTGCAATACGCATTAGGTACTCCGGATCGCAGCGTCGATTTGTAACACCTATCAGGAGGACGTGGAATGTCGTCAGATAACGCATTTACTTTAAACGCTGGAGAACAGGCGGCTGTAGAAACAACACCCCTTGAAGTAAAGCACGGCTTACCGCGCGAAGTTGTCTATTGTAAAAAATGCGTTATGTCCAACCAGCGCCCCGCGACGTCGCCGGAATTCAACAAGAAAAGCACCAGCGATACACCAACCTCTGCTTTTGGCGAAGATGGCATTTGCGATGCCTGCAAATACAATGAATACAAGAAAAACATTGATTGGGATGACAGGAAGGTCCAATTGGGAAAACTATGCGATCGCTTTCGTCGCGATGATGGGCGCTACGATGTGGTAGTACCAGGCAGCGGTGGTAAAGACAGCATTTTCGTATCGCACGTTCTGAAGAAGGAGTTCGGCATGAACCCGCTAACGGTAACCTGGGCGCCACATGCCTATACCGCTATTGGTCAGGTGAATATGGAAGCTTGGCAGAAAGTCGGGCATGATAATTTGTTATTTACACCGGATCCGAACGTACATGCCTATTTAACACGCCTCGCTTTCCTGAATCTGGTTAATCCGTTTCAGCCATTTATTATCGGCCAGAAAATGCTAGCAGCGCGTATAGCGCTACAGTTTGGTGTCCCGTTCGTCATGTACGGTGAGAACCAGGCTGAAGCACACAATGATCTGGAAGCGGCCAAGCAGTCGTTGATGGACGTCAAGCATTTCACCTGTGAAAGCCTGGATCAAGAAATGTACTTCGGTGGCGTATCAACTGCGGATCTGGCGGAAAGCCATAACATACAGCGCAAAGATCTGCAGCCCTATTTACCGATACCCCGCAAAGATATCGAGGCCGCTGGTATCGAAGTTCACTTTATGAGTTATTACTACCACTGGTCGCCACAACAGAACTACTATCATGCCAAGGATGTTTCCGCCTTTCAGTCAAATCCAAAGGGGCGGAGTGAAGGCACTTACACCCGGTTTTCCAGCCTGGATGACAAGATTGATGGGCAGCACTACTTCACTATGTTGGTGAAATTTGGACAAGGCCGCGCGATGAACGATGCGTGTCGCGATATTCGCGATGGTTACATAAGCCGGGAAGAAGGTGTCATGCTGGTCGAGAAATACGATCAGGAGTTTCCACAGGAGCATTTCCAGTACTTCCTTGACTACATCGGCATCTCGGAAGAAGAGTATTGGAAGGTTGTCAATAACGCCCGATCCCCACATCTATGGAAAACTACGGACGGGAAATGGGAGTTACGGCATCCGATCAGATGACGGCTCGAATTATTCCGCGCCTTGATATCAAAGGGCCCAATCTTGTAAAGGGCATCAACCTCGAAGGGCTGCGCATTCTCGGCGAGCCGGACTTTTTTGCACAACTGTACTACCAGCAAGGCGCAGATGAATTGCTGTACCTGGATGCCGTTGCGAGCCTCTACGGGCGTAACAGCCTCACCGATTTTGTTAAACGAACTGCATCGGCTATGTTTATTCCCTTGACGGTCGGCGGAGGTTTACGCTCATTGGAAGACATACGTTCTGTGCTGCTTTCCGGCGCCGATAAAGTCGCCCTTAATACCGCAGCAGTCGAACAACCGAAGCTGATTAAGGCCGCATCGGAAACGTTCGGTTCCTCCACTGTTGTACTATCACTCGTCGCCAAGCGTCATAATGATGGTCGCTATACAGCCTTCACCAATAACGGACGCGATGACAGCGGCCGCGATGTTTTCGAATGGGTTGAGGAAGCCGTCGATCTGGGTGCTGGAGAGGTGCTGGTCACAGCGCTCGACCGCGACGGCACTGGTACCGGATATGATGTTGAGCTGATCAGGAATATCGCGCAGCGCGTTCCGAATCCGGTTATTGCCTGTGGTGGCGCCGGCACGGCAGCCGATGTAGTGGATGTCATGAAAACTACGGGGGTCAATGCGGCCTGCCTTGCATCGGCGCTCCATTATCCTGTTGCAAAAATGATGATGGATGACATAGCCGATCTGAAGGGCGGAGAATTCAAGGTCATCCAGGACTCACTAACGCGAACGCGTGTACAAGGCACGGAAATAGGCGAATTGAGAACATTGCTAAAGGATGCAGGCATTGATGTTCGCCCTGTTCGTGTGTATGAAGCGTAATAAACGAAAGGATATCGTGATTATCGACATGGGTGTCGGTAACCTCTTCAGTATACAAAAGGCCTGTGCCGCAGTGGGCTTACCTGCGATCTTGTCATCAGAAGCCTCCACCATTGAAGATGCTGGGGGATTGATCTTGCCTGGCGTCGGCGCATTCGGCAACGCAATGAACGCTTTGCGTCGCTTGAATCTGATTTCAGTGCTGGCCGGATACCGAGACAGCGGCAGACCGGTTCTCGGGATCTGCCTTGGGATGCAGTTATTGATGGATTACAGCGATGAATTTGGACGGCACAAGGGCCTGGGCTATATCAGCGGTTCTGTAAAAAGTCTCCGGCACGAGATCAGCGGTGAGATCCCACATATCGGATGGAGCCCGGTATTTAACACTGAACGCGGGAAATCCTGGGACAATACCTTATTGCACAGTTTCGACAACAACGATTACCAGTATTTTGTCCATTCCTATTTTGTCAACCCCGATAACATCGATGATACACTGGCAATTACCCGGTATTCCGGTTTCTCTTTTTGCGCGGTCGTACATAAGGACAATGTTACGGGCTGCCAGTTTCATCCCGAACGTAGCGGTGGCGCAGGGTTAGGCATCTACAAACAATGGGCCGTACACAGCGGATTACTCCCCTGACGAGGGCTAACAGTATTCTCGAGTTCAATAGGTGAGAAGATGGCTTCATCGAAGTGGAAAAGTTGGGAAGAATTAAATATCAAACTCAAAGACAGACGAGTGATATTCTGGGGCGCTTCAAATTGGGTGGAGCGCACTTTGAATGTGTTCCCTGTACCGCCTGGCTATATTGTAGATAATAACCCGAACAATCACGGCATTACCTATTCCGGCATGACGGTCTACCCCCCAATCAAGCTTAGGGAGGAGGATCGCACTAATGTCTACATCATCGTGTGCACCCAAAATTATCCGAGTGTCATTGACGAACTCAGCGAACTGGATTTTGTGATGGGTGACGACTATTGCATCACCCCACTTCTCAATGAAAGAAAAGCCAAAGACGAGCTAAAGTCCGTTGACACCACCGTACTGGTCAGCTCGCCACAGCATTTATTCGAGTCAGATCACGGCGGTGGTCTTTATGAATGCCATACACTGTCGGGCAAAGTCAGTAAAGTCTATTCGGGCAAGGTTCGGGGCATGGCCTATGTTGACGATGCGCTACTTATCGTCGATATGTTGAAAGGCCTGGTCTTCCTGGATCGTCACTACAAGGTCATTGACGCACTGGAATTGGCGTCCAATTGCGAGGCGCACGGGCTTTTTTATGACGCAAAATCCGGCAGGCTATTTGTTGGACAACCGGGAAGAGACTCCATTGCCATCTATTCCTTGAAAGAAAAGAAACTGATCAACGAGATTTTTATATCCGGAAAATGGGCAAAAAACAAAAAGGACAATCACCACGTCAATGATCTCCTTGTCCATGATAATTCGCTGTACGTTTCCGTTTTTTCCCTTTCGGGAAACTGGATGAATGACGTTTATGATGGAGGGATACTGGAAGTCGATCTGGAAACCGGACAGCCGGTCGGGCCGGTGGCAAGCGGCTTGTGGATGCCACACAGTATATCCCGGTTCAACGGTCGACTTTGCTACGTGGACTCGATGCGGGGCGAATTATATGATACGACGTGGGGCAGAACCGGACATTTTTATTCGTTTATCCGGGGACTGGATTTTGATGGGCGCTACTACTACGTTGGCGCCTCCGAACATCGCTATCCGGAAAAGCTCAACACCGACAATATCAGCCTGGATGCAGGGTTTTACCTTTTTGATCCGGCTACGAAAATGTCACGGTTTTTTCCTATACCCCAGACGGAAGCCGTTCATTCTATTGCCGTCAAGAGTCAAGACAATGGATCATGAGCTGAGAGCACGCTTTTTCAAAGCGCTGGAACAAGAAATTCAGCTGTTAATGGACCCGGAAACCGGCAAAGTCAGCGGCAAGTACTCGCGGAATATTAATTGTCCGTTATGTGGTGAGGACGAGCAATCCAACGAACTTCTGTTTGAAAAGAATGGATTTACGTTTGTTCGCTGCCGTTCCTGTGGCTTTATCTTCACCAACCCTCAAGTCAGAAGCGAACTACTTGGTGATCTGTACAAGCACTCGAACTCCAACGACCTTTGGGTTGAATTGCAAAAAAGCACGACGGAACAGGCCTGGAAAACGGACTATTACCTGGACTCCGTTCGCCTGATCGAGTCCCATCTTCAAGCAGACATGCGGCCGCGTCTCCTCGACATCGGATGCAATACAGGTTACTTCCTTGAAGTGGCCGGGAACCACAGAAACGATTGGTCACTCAAAGGCGTTGAGTTGAGCCATAGTGCCTGCGAATACGCCAGGTCGAAGGGCTTGGACGTCGAGGAAACCCTGCTGTCTGACTTGGACAACAAGTATCGATTCGACGTGTATACCCTGTTCGGAGTGATGGAGCACCTGCCTGAGCCGCATGGCATACTCGAGGAGATTAAAAAACGGGTTTCCCCAGGCGAAGCCACCTTGGTGCTTGCGATCGTTCCCAACTGTTATTCCCTGTATCACATGCTGCTACAGGACAAGAGTCTGAGTTTTGATGGCCGGGATCATTTATTGTATTTCTCGGACGCGACGCTACGCAAAACCTTTGAAAAGGCGGGCCTTGAGGTGCTCGTTCTGGATACTGTTCTGGACGGACTTGGCAGCATAAAACGGCAAATGCAATGGTTCGACCCGAATGGCAGCGAAGAAACGACTCGGTATATACCGGAAAGCCTTAATGTATTGATTGAAAATGGTGCCGTTCAGTCGTTTATGCAGGCGCATAACCTGGGGTTACGGCTAAGGATACTGGCGCGCTATCAAGCCGATTAGGCGTGATCTAATCTAAGGTTTATAACCACAAACGAGTATCGCCTGCCCATAGTGCTCATCGCATAACCAAGGGTCCTTCCCAGCGTATCTTTTCTTCCTATCCTCCAGCAAGGCGGTGAAATGATTGACCAGTATCGCCTCCGCATCATCCCCTAGCAGGGTGAATGGAAATTCTATGGAATGGCTGATCATAGGAACAGAATATATACCCGAGTGAGACAGGTTAATCAGACCCGCCTTAGTCATGGAATTCAAGTAGGGCGGAGACAGTGCGTCTGAGCGATATACCGGCGTTTTCTCAATGGGCGATTGCGGCGCTGTCACCGCTTTCAGCAAGTCGCAAACCCAACTGTATTCCTGCTGCACATTGTCGGGTATATGCGGCACGATATAACCGATAAATAATCCGCCATTCGCTAATACGCGGACCTGTTCCCTTATAACATCATCGAAATCACGAAAATGCTCCAATAGCCCGATAGAAAAACACAGATCGAACGATTCGCTATCGTATGGCAGTGACCGGCAGTCTCCAACAGCAAAGTGCGCCGGCAATTGCTGCTTCAAAAATGCTTCAGCGGCCAACTCGATCGCCTTAGGTGATATATCCAGCAGCGTGCAATCCCACCCGGCATCGGCGAAATAGGCGCTCATAGAGCCACGACCACAACCCACTTCCAGGCAGCGTTTGCCTTGTAGATTTTTCAGGTACGGCTGAAATGTAAGCCAGTGCTGGCGAAAAGCTAATTGAATCTGGTTTTTCGGCTTACCTCTAATCCAATGAAGGTAGTAGGCCTCTTGCTGCGACTTCCAGTTTTCATGGAAACTGGCGCCGTCACCGCCTGGCTCTGTCTCCGTAACAGGTTCAGTCATTGTTCATTTCATCCAACATAAGCGCAGCCAATTTGAAATCGCGTTCTTCATCAATGGTGATGGAGCGGGATTCCGGAATCTCCAAAGCAAAAATGCGCTCACCGTAGAGTGAATGTTTTTCCAACACGATATCGGCACGCGCAACGTAAACCAGGCCGGTTCGAATATAGACTGTCGAAAAATCTTGTCTGCGGGATTTTCGCTCGCTTTCCGGCAATAACCAGTGAACCTGCTGATCGCTATCCGTTGTGTACATCAGGGATGGGTGTGAATGATGGCTGTAAAACCCGGAAATAATGGTATCGGCATTTTTTTCGATCGCCAATTCAATAGCCGCATCGATGTCATCCGCCAGAACCGTCGGGCTGGTAGCTTGTACCAGTGCAACATGCGTAAAATGGATCTGCTGCTCCTGATAACGCCTCAGTGCGTGGGCAATGACATCGACTGTTGAACTGGTATCCGTAGCCAACTCCGCAGGCCGTAGCCAAGGCACCTCAAACCCCACTTGTTTCATACAGTCCGCAATCTCTTCACCGTCCGTGCTACACATCCGAGTGTTAACTCGTTTCGCTTTCATCAGTGCATTGGCGGCCCAATGGATAAGAGGTTTCCCTCTGAGCTGCCGAGTATTTTTATGCGGAATGCCCTTTGAACCCGCACGTGCTGGAATGATGCCGAGAACACTTAACTCAGCCATGGCCCTTACTCAGCTCAGAATAGACATAATCGGCGATTATATCTTCAGTGATCTGCATGGCATCTTTGGTACAGCCGCCTATGTGCGGCGTCAGTATCGCATTAAAACCGGCGTCAGCAGCTTGACATAGATGAGAACAACCAGGAAACAACACGTCCTGCTCAATTTCATGTTCCAGAACATCACAGGCAACACCTCCAAGCCGGTACTCACGCAGGGCATCTGCGGCGGCTTTCTCATCGATCAGCGAACCCCGCGCGGTGTTAATAAGCAGGGTATCGCGCCTCATCCATCGAATCTCTCGATCTCCGATCAGATGGCGGTTGTCATCGCGCTGACTGGCATGCACAGAAATAATATCGGATCGCTGACAAAGCGACTCTAAATCAACTCTTTCTACCCCCAATTGTGAAAATCGCGATTCATCGACATGGGGGTCGTAGGCTATGATCCGCATGCCGAAGGCCTGTGCATAAGCGGCCATGTGGCTGCCGATACGTCCAATCCCGATGAGTCCGAGTATCCGCTCCGATAGTTGTCTAGATTTGAACGCATCGCGGTTCCATTGATGCTGGTGGACAACGTGATGGTGCGCAGCCGGTATCTTGCGCAACAGGCTGAGCATTAGACCGAAGGTCAACTCCGAGGTGGAGGTCACCTCGTCGATAGCACTCCGCCGCTGTTGTAGAGAATAGATCTGTATATTCCGTGCCTGACAATAGTCGATGTCGATGTGATTCAAACCCGTTGTTGGGCTGGCAATTGCGACAAGTTCGGAGTAAGGCGTAAGATAAGCGGCATCCAGTTGATGCGACAGCCTGACTACCAGAATGTTTACCGCCGATTTTCTCTCCGCTTGGCATTCGCCGGTGATGATCTCACCCAGCTTCTTATAGGTCGAGATAGCCGTTTTACTGTAATCATCCGGTTCAAGTATGTTTACCAGCATTTCTATGGTTCGGATTGGGTTTCGGATGCGTCGAGTTGGTACCGGGCGTTGGCGATAATTTCAACCATATCCGATTGTAAATCATCAATGTATTGATCAAATATTTGCATGGCCGAATGATAGAATTCTACAGCCTCTGCATCGTTGCTAAACAGCGTATTCTGTATATAAGCATTTTCAATAAAACGCTTCATCGCTCCGGAAAAGAGTTTGTGCGGCATAAAACGATTCACCCCTTTTCCAACGTCAACCGCTTGATAGATCAAGGCCAAGGTATTGACGATCATGCTTCTAGTCGTCGGCGACACATCTCTAAAATTCCGTATGGCGGAGAAATATTCTGATATAACTTTTCCATGATGCTGCTCGAGATTGTCAATAACGGCTTCGACGGAATAGTTGTTATCAAAGCATTTGGCGATTTCCTGCTTCAAGCGCGCTTTATCGACACGCTTTTTAAATTGGACCGGCAGAGCCTTTACCTTGACCGGCTTCGTGTTTTTGATAAAAGCGCCATCACCAACATTATACCAGCGTGTACCCGGATGTATTGCGATTGCGACCTCCGCTTCATTATGTGATTGAACCAGCTTTCCCGTAGATATTACAGTGTTACCGAAGTTGCCTTTTAGCCTGTAATGACTTGACTGATCAACTTTTTCAGTGGGACGGTCGGCATGTATATAGTGTGCAGCGTGCATAGCCTTCCTGTCACTGCCCGCACCATAATCAACCCCAAAGAGATAGACTTCATTGGCCTCAAGCTGAGCTGCAAATGCTATCGCACTGTTCGTAACTGTTGGATTAACGTGTTTTGTGACCGGAAAACGCTCCCCCAGTAGCGCCGAGGCTGGGTCATTATACTTCTGGAATATATACGAGTCCTTGTAGAGCTCATCGATCCCAACCCCCATTACATTCAATTTGAGCGCTGTCATTTTCTGATAGGCATCCTTCCCAGCCCAGCTGATAACTGAGTCAGCGTCCGAACGCCTTTCCTGGTGTATGTGATAATCCGGTATGATCCCATTTTTCAGCAGTGGCGTAATGGATGTTCCACAAGCAAATATCACAAATTCCTTTGCGTGTTTTTTTAGATAAGCAATCGAGTCGTCAAGAGAAGGGCCACCACCGTCGACTGCAATTCGGAGGTGACTGAATACCTTATTCTTCACGAAGACTTTTTTGCGCGCAATCAAGTTACCGATATAGTTAACCAAACCGGCTCGCTGATCTTCATACCAACCCGCCGTCAAGTTCTCGCCAAGAATATAGTAAGCATTTTGTTCCAGCTCGATAAATTCTTCAATTGCAGGTGATTTAAACATTTGCAAGCGCCATCTTGCCGCATGAATAAACGGGAAATTCTGAGACAAGAATTCCTTTTCAGCTTCAATGGCTTCATTAGGTTTGGCATCGACGATCAGGGAAAGACGCCTTGCCGGATCTACTTCCATATACTTGAATAACAAGCGCCACGACATGGTGAACAGCGATGTATAAAATAGATCCATCTCCGGCTCATAGATAAAAATGGACAACACATTCTTTGATTGTATGAGCTGAGTAATGTGATAGCCGAGACCGACGCCATATACCCTTAAATAGGGAAAGAAGTTGTATTCGAATGTATCGCTAAACTGCTGCCGGCTATTGTCCTCAGCCAGAATTTTGATTGGCCCTAAATCAAACATACGCTGGTACATGCGCGTTGTGATCGGGTTTCTTTCGTACCAATCAGGCTTAAACGTCATCGTATACGCTGGGCTGACTTCCATTGCATAGGGTATGGACGCCAACTCATCCTTGACGCGGTTGATATTCATTTCGCCTTCGGAGTAGTAGAGTAGATTTTTCTCAGCCATATGCATAATATTCGGACTGCCATCAGGATTTATGCATAGTCGGTAATCCGTGCATCGATAGTCCTTTACGGCGTCGTAAATGCCAGGCTGATGCTCCTTGAAGTAGGCGATATTGTCGTCAAATAACTCATTCCTGAAGTCATCCGGCAATAGTGGATAGGTTCTTTCCGGGCCCATACTCTGAGTGCTGGTGATTTTTAGAGCGGGCGCCGCATTTTTGTCCGGCATGTCTGTCACCCTGATTGACCCATGCTGGTTGCACGAGGAATACTCATACCCCAAATCGGTCGAGGCAGCGATAAGAAAAATGGCACTTTCAGTAACATGAGCAACTTACGTGCCAATTATTCGCTATCGCCATTTTTCCGTCACCGAATTGTGCAGCCGGCATTGGGGCAATCCTCCGATCAACTGCCGAATAACTTTTGGTCTGCACCAGCGGCATGGTGAAGTCCCGAATATGTCCTCTGACCAGATCTTCCTCCAGATCTGAGAAGATCAATATATACTTCTACTTTGCCTGTGTTTCGTTCAGAAACTCGGCCGCCTGCAATACCGCGCCACTGATATCCGTGTGTGCGCTCGGTTTTGCAGTACTGACAAAATCGTCCAGTTGGCGCTTAAATTGGTGCTTCTGCGTCGTTGCCATACTCGGGCGCATATCAAACGTCACCTTGGAAATGATGTCCTTTTCGCTGAAGTTGCCACTGTTGGCTGGCAAGGATGCCAGCGAGGACAAGAGGTCGGTTCGTTTCGAACGTCATCGTCCGGAACTAACGCTTTTCTATCGGCTTGTCGAACAATACTATCCTGATTTTGAGATGCAGTGGGCATCCGAAGGCAGGGTGCTGCCGGACTACGTTTTCCGCATCGGGCACGGCATCCAGTCCTTGATAGCACTGTCTGAGTTGGAGGTGGCGAGAGAAAGACCAGTTCGTCCTTGCCAACCTGCGTCTCGCCTGTCTCTGTGTCAGCGTTGAACTCGTCTTCGGGTGACGTGTCTTCCGGAGACCCGCCATCGGCGACGGCAATCCCTGCATAAAAAAGGCCCGCACAGATAGGCGGGCACCAGAATTTCAGCGTATGCCGGAATGGCACCATATCCTGATCACAGCATGGTGCAGGATCCGAATATCACGAAAGCCACACTGTCGCCTGACCCGCTCAACACCATATCACCTCGTTCCTCGGTGATAGACAATGTCCAGCCGATACCATCGCGTTCAGCTTCGCGGCCGTCTTCGACACCCTGCAGCATCAACTTGCCATCCACGGACTCGGTCCGCTCGATAGTGCTGCTGCGCTCGCCGTTGGCGAAACGCGCGCTGAGTTTCTTCTTGCTCACATCAACCTCGATAAAACGCGGCGCATCAACAGACGCGGCGGTCACCGGCTGACAACCGCCGCGCGGTACGCATTCGATAACCTCAACAGAGGCGCACATCATAGGCTTGGAGCCGTCATAGTTGCCAGCGGCAAATAGTGTCAGCGGCAGCCCCGCCAGAAACATCGATAAACCCGCTGTAGTCAGTTTTTTCATTATCGGTTCTCCTAGCGCACGGTATAACCACGGCCTTCAAGACAGGCGGCGTAGGCGCGGTTATAGTTGTTGCGATTGTTGGCGTACTGCTGGGTTTCGCGTTGTTCCCATTGCTGGCGGTTATAGGATTCACGCTGCTTTTGATCGTGGCTGCGCATGCCGCCTAGTAGACCGCCACCGACCGCGCCGATGGCGGCACCCTTTTTGGTATCGCCGGCAATGGCACCGATCAGCGCACCGCCCAGGCCACCCCTGACCGCGCCGTGGCCAGCCCCGCCTTTCGGCGCCTCTTTCGGCGGCGGTGCACTGCTGGTAAGCGGTGGCGCCATGGGATCAAAGCCGGACTGCTTCTTCGCGAAACCATAGCATTCGAACTTATCCTGTTCCTGTTGCTTGGCGCTCTGCCCCTTGGCCGGGTAGATCATCAGTTCCTGGGCGTTGACCACACCCGTCAACAGACTGACCAACCCTGCGATGGCAAGTGATTTGCTGAGTTTGTTCATTAAAACCTCGAAATAATGATCGAGCTTGCCGCTTGTCCTCATTATCTTCAACCGGCACGCTGTATAGTTACGTTCATTGCGTAGAAACAAGTCTAGACGAGGGCCTATAATCATGCAATTGTCAAAAACCCATCGAACACCACCGGTCTCGTCATCCCGGCCTGCGCCGGGATGACGAGTGAATCAAACCCTCCCAAGATCTTTATTCGGAGCTCCCCTTGTTTGATGTCCGGTTCGGCAATTTCCGGAACATCTGCGTGACAGCATAGTCCAGGCGCGCTTTCGATTGTTCTGCCGGCCGGTCACTCTTGATGTCGCCCACGGCGGACCCGGCCCAGACTGGGTCACCCGTGGCGCCATCGATAAATATCACCGCAAGGGCGCCCTTCGGGGCACTCTTCAACACTTCAAATCTAGTCTTCGGATCTTCTTTCAACTCCAGCTGGGTCATATCGACACCGGCCACGAAAGCGACAAACATGTCCGGGTAGCTGGCGAACTCATTGATTCCGCGAGCACGCAATTCACGGTCGATCAACCATTTGATTTCGGCGTCAGCATCAAATTGCGGTGGCTCCCAGTGCCCGGCCGGGTCATTGAGGATTTTGGCGGCCGCCAGCCAGGCGTAGGTCTTGTAAGCTGCCAGGTCCACGCCGGGCGCTGTTTCGGTTTCGACCTTGATATCGCTGGTCGGCACGGTCGCGCAAGCCGCCGCCACCAGAATAAAGAGTGCGACAAAAGCCTGTGAGAGTATTGTTTTCATAGTACTTATGCTCCTTGCTATCAGTCAGTGGTCTGAGGAACTTTGAGATTGGGGTCAACCTTGTTGTGCGCTTTTTCATAATTCAGGCAGGGGGAATCATTTTTATCTGACTGCAGTTTTCCACCCACATAGTCCGACGCGGCCAGCCCGGCGAACACGTAAGGCGCGAAGATCAAGGTTCCAAAGTTCAGTGCGGCGGACTTAACCGGGATGGCCGTTACCTTGGGATTTGCCAGCGGACCTTTTACATTTACCGGTTCAGCTTTCAGCACCAGCCGGCTTTTCTTTCTAGGAAGAAACACGTACGCCACGGTCTCTTTGCCAAGGTCGATATCGCCCTTCCCGGTTATGGCGATATCTCTTAAGTCGAGGAAAAAGGCATTGGTGCTGATGACACCCTGCTTCGCCGAGAAATCGGCGACGCCACAAATGACCTTGTCAAACTTTTGATTTCTGACCCGATTGGAAGCCCAGCCGACGATATCGACAAACAACAAATTGAGGGCGGAACTCCGGATTCTGCCTTGCTTCATCGTCAAAAACAGATCACCGTCCAGCGACGATGCCAGTTCATGCGGGCTTTGGCCACCGGCGGACAATTGAATATCAACATCATAGTCCGCGTTCAAATCGATGTCAGACCCACCTGGCTGCTCAGTCATACCCTGCCAGGGGTCGATATTCTTGCCCTGGGCGCTGAAACGCATGTGAGGCTGCTGCCTCGCATCCACGAGCAGGTCAAGATCCAATACGCCTTTAGCATACGTTATGACGGCCGGGTGGATACGCAGCAACCCGGACTTCAGACTGATTTTCAGAGCGGCGGAATCGGCCCCAGACTCATCCGCATCGAATGAGACCACGCCAACATCGAGATCCAAGTCAAGCTTTTTCAATGATTCGAAGGCGATCGCCTCCCGGGAAAACACCGTTTGCGACGTCTTCTTTTTGGTTTTCTTCCCGACTTTTTTCTGCGCTTCACGTTCTCTGGCGACCGCCTGATAATAATCCGGTATACCGACCTGCCGCGCCGTCACCTTACCGCTGATCAGCGGTGGCGTGCTGTTGAAGTCACCCTGCAAATCGGCGTCGAGTGTTTTTTTGGCCGCACTGAGATTAGCCTGCAGGTGGGTATGCCGGTGGCTGTCGTGCGCCAGAGTAGCCCGCAGGTTAAACGGGCTTAACGCCGGCCACTCCTGGTCGAACAGCGCACCGATCAACGCCAGGTCACGGGCCTTGACTCCGACATTCAAAGACAGTGTCTCCGGTTTACTGAAATCGGTAAACTGACCATTAACATCGACACTCAGCGCTTCATGACTGCTGTTGAGCGAAAGCGTCTGCATACCCAGCACACCGTTTGTATCAGCAATGTGCAGGTGACCGCTCAGCGGCGCCATGTCCTCTAATTGGCGGCGGTCGGCAAAAGCGGCCAAGTTATGTCCGTCGATATTCAACTTCACATCGATATCGACGTTGGCGCCCCGGGTCAACTCACCAATACGGCCCTGGGCGATAACAACCGGGGCGGCCTGCTGCCCGCCCACACTAAGCTGCAGCTCGTCTAGCCCAAGCGTGCCATCCTGGTCGCGAATCTCGGCCGTGGCCGACAACGGCCCGAGGGACGGCAGTTGGTAACCCCATGTTTTCACCAGGGCCTGGCTACTATCCGATTGCGCTTCGAGCTTCAACCCGGTGTCATAAAACGACCAGCTGCTATCCGCGTCCAGCTTGCCGAGTCGCCCTTGGGCGGTTACCGCCAACAATGCCTTGTGGCCGGCGTTTATCCGGGTATTGGCGATGTAAATACTTTTGTTGCTGCCGGTTACCGTTGATACGATCTTAAAATTACCGATTGAAGGAATCCGCGCCGGCTTCAGACCGAACAACGGGTTCAGCGCGGCAGTGTCCTCACCCTGCGCCACAAAGTCGAGCTCCAATCCTTTCAGCATGGGCGCCGGGAACAGAATCAAATCCGATACAGATCCTGTCAGGGCGACCTGTACTGCAGCGGCTTTGACAGTGCGCAGGTAAAAATCGTCGACCCGGTGTTTGCCCGCCACGGTATGCACGCGCCCGTGCAGTTTGAGCGCGCCCATTTCCGGCAAACCGTCGGTTTGCAAAAATCGGCCCAGGGCCTGAGTGTCGTGACTGTCGGCATCGATCAGCAACGCCAGCGATTGCAGCGGGTCCTCACGCGACCAATCGCCAAATTGCGCGTGGCCGGTGGCATTCAGTTGCAATGCCTTGTCACTGCCGGCCGCCAGCTCGATAGCGTTCAATTGCAAGGCTGGCGTGTCTCCCTGAATTTTAAACCGTAACCGCAATGGCCCCTCCATTGCCACATCCAGGTTAACGGCTTCACCAAGGACTTGCGCTTGCCCGGCATTGATACTGACATCGAGATCGTAACCCCGATTCGGTTTCTCGGGATGGAGGGGGAACTGTGCAATACGGCCGCTGATCCCGGCTTCAATGCCGGTTTCACTGTGGGTCTTGACGTTAACATTTTCGAACGCTGGGTCGCCGGCGACCGAACGAATATCGGCGCTGCCTTGCACGGCACCCAATTCCGGTATCTGTTCGAACAACAACGCCCGCGCGGCCCGCGTAGTCGGCGCACTGAAATTAAGCGCAGCATTAATATGCTCAACCTGATAGCCGCGCTTATCATTCGCCGCCAACTCGAAGCCACCCGACAGTTGGAGATCAATCGCATCGCTATTTTTGGCATTCAACTGCAAGCCGCTGATCGACAGCCTACCCCTCGTGCCGCCGATGGTGCTGCTTACCGAAGCCTTAGTAATTACACCCAGGCTATCTGGCAAGACAGGTTGCAACCATGCAGCATTGACCAAATCACCGGTCAACCTGAAATCCAGGGATGACAGCGCCAGGACGTCGCCCACTCGACCGTTCAAATCTGCTGATGTACCGGCGGCGTCTTGCCAATGAGCGTGCACATTTTCCGCCGTCAGCTGATCCAGTGTTCCCGCAATATCAGCCTTCATATTCACCGTACCCGGGATATGCAGGTCTGCAACAGGCAGCGAATAATGACTGAGGTCAGCGGCACGCGCTTGCAGCTTTAGTTCCAACGTCGTGTCAGCGCCAGTGAAATCCAGGTTGCCGCCCAAGTCACCGTTGGCATGGATACCCTTCACCTTGACGGAAAATGGCAAGTGTTTCCGCTGCAAAGCCTGGCGGAAATCCGGCAGGGTAACATCGATATGCAGTTTTTCGGTTTCCAGGTTGACGTCGGCCGACAGCAGCGGTGTTTCCTCGTCGGCCGTCATTTGCAGGCTGATTTCATTGACCCGACCGGCCGGCAGCCGCCACTCGGCACCCTCGGCGGAAACCGATACACTGACGATGCGTAAATCATGCAACACCGGTTTGAAATGCAGTGCGCCCAGAGCCTGACCAATGCTGAAGCCTCCGACCGCTGGTGGTGCCTTGCCTGCCTTCAGCGAAACCTGCGTAGCGCCGATCTGCAGACTGGGAATATCCAGCCGCGCCAGAAGCATATAGGGCAGGCTGACGCTCAGTTGCAACGAAGCCGTCTCGATATGATAGCGACCATCGCCAGCACTGACCTGTAGCTGGATTACCTCCAGTGTCGGTGTCAGACCACGGTGCACTGTTGCCTTCCGGTAACTGATCTGGGCACCGGTCGACGATTCAACTTGCTGCACCAACCAACCGACCAGTGTCGCGTCATTGACCGTAAAAATAACCAGCGCCAGCAGGCCCAGGACAATGCTCAGACCCAGCAAGGAAGCCATTGCAACACGCTTTATGATCATAACGGACATGAAAACAACTCTGAAAAATAATAAAAACCGGGGGCGTTTTTCCATCCCCCGGTTTCTATTCAACAGGCAATCAATGCGGCGCGTTTCCGCTCCGCCCTGTACGCTGCCCGCTTAAGACGGCCGGCAGGGGCCTCACTTCTTGATGACTTCAATCACCACGCGACGGTTGAGTTGGCGACCTTCTTCGGTATTGTTGTCACCAATTGGATCCGCTTCACCGCGGCCACCTACAACCATAACTTCATTTCGTACGCGGCCCTGGGTGGCGAAGTAGTCAGCTACGGCCCGGGCGCGGCGCTCCGACAGCTTCTGGTTATAGTCCGCCGGCCCCGTGGAATCAGTATAGCCGACGATATTCAGATACTCGACATTGTCGCGCAGCAGGGGGCGATGCACATCCAGCTTGGCAATAACGCCGTCGAGTGAAGCCTGGTCGGACGCTGTCAGATTCGCGCTGTCAAAACCGAACTCCAGATTCTGAATAAAAGCCTCGGCAACAATCGCTTTTTTGGCCGCCAGCACTTCGCCGCCCTTGACCACCGCCGTCTCCTCGACAACGGCTATGCCAGCGCCAACCGGCTGGTTATCAACAGCCACTTCTTCTTTTACCACTTTTTTGTAGCCGCAGGATTCCAGCAGTTCCTGGGTATCCTTGTAACCTGTTCTTACGCACTC
>Ga0114931_10004387_pt1 | contig 17599 bp, 12 predicted proteins | sample 2SBtaG_FD_89579 | JGI IMG/M metagenome (GOLD analysis project Ga0114931, IMG submission 89579) | Deep subsurface microbial communities from Kolumbo volcano to uncover new lineages of life (NeLLi) - 2SBTROV14_V59a metaG | ecosystem: Environmental > Aquatic > Marine > Volcanic | place: Kolumbo...
GCCTTTGCTTTCCGCAAAGGCTTTTTTGTTGCCTTTCTTTTCACACTCTACGCTCTACGCTCTACGCTACGCTTCGATTATAGCTCTCATTTACCCTACTCTACGCACCTAGTTTAGCGGAGCATTTGGGAATCAAATGTGTCTTCAGCGCTGAAGTCTTTTTCAAATTTTCAAAATCCAATAAAAATGGAAGAGATTTTAAAAAGACTAGAAATCATAGAAAAACACGTATTAGACCAAAATCTAATACTAAAGAATGTGCTCAATTTTAATGAAGCTGCAAAGTTCATTGAAGTATCGCATTCACACCTGTACAAGCTCACCAGCTCAGGCAAAGTGCCATTCTATAAACCGAATGGTAAGAAGATATACTTCAACCGACAAGAGCTAGAAGAATGGTTGCTACGCAACCGAAATGAAACGGATGCTGAGATAGACCAAAGAGCAGCGGATTATCTAATCAAAAAAGGGAGAGTGAAGCTATGAGTGAGTTGATAGACATGATCCTGAAGCTCTCTCAGGAAATCAAATGGATTAGAGCCTACTTAGGTCAATTTCAGAAGAGCCAATTGGAGCATTTCAAAGATGCTTGGATTGATGGACAAGATGTAATGATGGCCTTGCATATCAGCAAGCGCACACTACAAACTTTGCGAGACAATGGAACACTGCCATACAGCCGAATCAATGGCAAGTTCTACTACAAGGTTTCTGACTTAGAGAAACTACTTGAATCCAATTATTCAACCTTTAAAAGCAAGAGCCATGGAAATAAGTAGAGAGTCAGTCCTAGAGAGAACGCACTACGGGCTCAATATCTACGCCTATGTGCTACGCAAATACTATCCGGGTGAAACCGTCCTTTCCCTTGCGGGAAGGGACTGTAAACCTGCGAAGAATCCTTTCAACAGCTCCAAGGCTACCCTTTGGATAAAGATTGTTGAAGGATTAGCCACTCATGTTGATACCGAAAGAGCCATTGAAAACGGTGATGCTTTTGATTTTGCAGCACTTCATTTCAAAGTCCAGGGACAAGCCCTGTACAACTTATTGAATGAAGAAATGCACCTGCGAATTGACACCAAGCACCCGTTCTATGACTACAAGGAATTTGACAAAGAGAAATAGCCAGTTGCTAAGAAGGAAGAAATCAAGATTCCTGTATTCAGCTACTTCAACAAGCCAATTACCAATGTTAATCCTTATGGAACCAAGAGCTTACTTGAAGTTTACGAACTGATTAAAGGCGATACTTTCAAAGCTCACACAGCAAAGCTGCGTTCGCTTACGAATGTAAAAGAAGCACGTAAATACAAAGCCTTCAGCTTTGATTACGTGACCTTCTCAGGCACATTCTCTTCGAGAAGCGACAAGAACCTGAAAGCACATTCAGGATTGATAGTGATTGACTTTGACCACATTGAAGACCTAAACGGTCTCAAGGAGCAGTTACTAAATGATAAGCACTTTGATACAGAACTACTCTTTACCTCACCTTCGGGTGATGGATTGAAATGGGTCATTGCTATCGACATTCAGGAAGCCGATCACCAAACATGGTTCAGGGGCATAGCCAACTACCTCAACGCAACTTACCAGTTACAGGTAGATGAATCAGGCAAAGACATTTCAAGAGCCTGTTTCCTACCCCATGACCCAGAGATATTCATTAATTCAAAATACTTAGGACAATGAGAGAGAAATTCAATTTGAACGATTGGGTAGATACGCCCAAGCAACAAGCAATAGATACAGAACCGAAACAAGAAACCACCACTAAAACAAGCAAGGCACAAGCCAAGCAAGAAGCACCTAAGCAGTCGGTTGAGCTTTCTGAAGTAGAAACGGTAGTTGCCAAACTTGAAGAAGCACAGCAAGACATTACAGGCACTTACAGCGATTGGCGAAACATTGGTTTCGCTTTCGCTGATGAGTTGGGCGAATCAGGTCGAGACCTGTTTCACCGTGTCAGTAGGTTTCATGCAGAATACAATCAGAAAGAATGTGATGATCAGTTTGATAAATGCCTACAATCCAAAGGGCATGGAATTAATATCAGCACCTTCTTCTATTTGGCGAAACAGGCAGGAATCAAGATAGGCAAAGCAGAAAGCACCATTGAAGTTAAGCCAATGGAAATGCCAACCATTCCTGATTCGGTATTTCCGCAACTTCCTGAGTTTCTGCAAAACGTAACCATGTACGCCAATTCCAATGAAGAAAGAGACATTCTCCTATTGGGTGCAGTGGTTTGTTTAAGCGCATGTATGCCCAATGTTTACGGTATTTATGGTAATAGCAAGGTTCACCCAAATCTGTTTGTATTCGTTACAGGTAGAGCTTCAGCAGGTAAAGGCGTATTGAATCATTGCAAGCACTTAGTAAACCCGGTACACAATGATTTACGAGAACAGGCCGCCAGAGCCAAACAGGAAAACGAAATAGAATTGGCAACTTACAATCAATCCAAAGGATCTGACACCAGTGTACAGAAACCAGCCAAACCACCTGAAATGATGCTCTACATTCCTGCCAACAATAGCAGTACGGGAGCTTATCAACTATTGGCTGACAGTGGCGGTAAAGGATTGATATTTGAAACGGAAGGCGACACGCTTGCTCAATCATTCAAATCAGATTATGGAAACTACTCAGACGGATTTAGGAAAGCCTTTCACCATGAAACCATTTCCTATTTCCGTAGAACCGATAAAGAGTTTGTAGAAATCGAGAAGCCCTGCATTTCTGCAATGCTCTCAGGTACACCCAAGCAAATTACCAGTCTCATTCCCAGTTCTGAAAACGGCTTATTCAGCCGCTTCATGTTCTATTACATGAACACGAAATACGAATGGTTAGATGTGTTTGCGAACACAGAAAGCGGAGCATTGGAAGACTATTTCAAAGGGCTTGGAGATACCTTTTATGAATACTACAAATACCTGAAAGCCGCACGGCCAATTTGTTTCAAATTGTCTCCAGGGCAGCAGCAAGAGTTCAATCAATACTTCTCACAAATGCAGGAGAAGTACCTCGCCTTGCTCGGTGATGATTTCTTAGGCTCTATCAGGCGCCTAGGTTTAATAACCTTCCGCCTATCCATGATTTTCACGGTGCTTAGGTCATTTGAAACGGGCGAAGCTGCAAACCCCTTGGTTTGCGCTGATGAAGATTTTCAAGCTGCGCTTTCAATCATTGCCGTATTGATGAAGCACTCTAGCCATATCTTCTCAGAGTTGCCAGAAGAAACCCAATTGCCTATTCATAAGACCACCAAGGAACAATTCTTTGATGCCTTGCCTCCAACGTTCAATAGGCAAGCCTATTTGAAGTTGGCCGAAACATTGGGTATCAATCCAAAAACAGCAGAAGGATACATTGGGCAATTCAAAAAGAAAGGGTTGATTCACCACCCCAAGCAAGACCACTACACCAAATCAGGAAAGTAGGAAACTAAGGAGGTTAAGGATTTCAAGGACCTGTTCCTTGATTTCCTGAGTTTCCTTAAAATCCTTGAATCAGTTTAAATCGTGGATTCATTAATTCTGAAAATCTCTACAATGATATTTACTTGCTTTTAATTATCTTTTTCTTACCTTTGTTTAATATTTGAAAGATCCTACAAATTAAATGAAGGTAAAACTCAGCGATATTGCCCAACTACAATTTGGTTTATACACCAAACCCTCTGATGAGGGTAATGCTGTCTATTTACAGGCAAAGCACTTTGATGATTGGGGAAATCAAACAGAACAGATAGACACTTTTATTCAGATCGACCAAAAGAATGAATCTCACCTGCTTGATGACGGTGATATTATTTTAGTAGGAAAAGGAATGAGAAACTTTGCCTGGACTTATGATAAATCATTCGGCCCAGCCATTGCCTCCTCTATCTTCTTTGTTATCAAATCCGACCGATCAAGGGTAATACCGGAGTTCCTTACCACCTTATTTAATATGCCTCAAACACAGGCATACTTTCAAACCCTAGGAGCTGGCAGCTCCATCCCTTCCATTCGCAAATCCGAATTGGAAGCCTTTATGGTGAAGCTTCCTTCATTGGAGTTACAGCAAAAGGCCATTGCCATTAAGCAACTACATTACAAAGACATGGAAATATCCAAACAGATCATTTCCGAAAAGCAAAAAGTATATCAGGCAGTCATTAAGAACATAATCTATCAAAATCATGAGTAAGAAATCAAGACATGTAGTCCCCAACTCTGAGGGAGGATGGGATTCAAAAAAATCTGGAGCAGAAAGAGCTTCCAAACATTTTGATACAAAAAAAGAAGCGGAAAAGTACAGCCGAGAACTTTCCAAGAAAGAAGGCTCTGAACTATTCATTCATGGCAAAGACGGCAAAATCCAAAGAAAAGACTCACATGGAAATGACCCATTTCCACCAAAAGGCTAATGACATGAGTAAAAAACCGATTACACAAAGCGAGATCAACAACATTGTTTGGAAAGTATGTGACACCTTCAGGGGTGTGATTGATCCTTCACAGTACAAGGACTATATCCTGACCATGCTTTTCGTTAAGTATGTGTCGGACGTATGGAAGGACAAAAGGAACTTCTATGTAAAAAAATACAATGGTGATGAAATACGGGTGCAGCGAGCATTGAGAAACGAGCGTTTCCAACTGCCGGACACTTGCACCTTTGACTACCTGTTTGAAAACCGCAATGCTGCCAATGTGGGTGAGCTGATCAACACCGCTCTTGAAAGCATGGAAGATGCTAACCGGAGTAAATTGGAGCGTGTATTCCGAAACATTGACTTCAACTCAGAAGCCAACCTTGGCCAAACAAAAGACCGTAACAGAAGGCTCAAAAACCTTTTGGTAGATTTCTCTGCATTGGATCTGCAACCCTCCCACCTGGAGGATAATGACGTGATTGGTGATGCTTATGAGTACCTGATTGAAAAGTTTGCCAGTGATGCAGGAAAGAAAGCCGGAGAATTTTACACGCCAGCACAAGTATCTAAACTATTAGCCAAACTTCTAAACCCACAGCCAGGTGACCGTATCATAGACCCAACTTGTGGTTCAGGTTCGCTATTGATCAAACTCTCTAAAGAAGTAGGCAGTAAAAACTTCTCGCTTTATGGTCAGGAAATAAATGGAAGCACCTGGGCGCTTGCTCGTATGAACATGTTTCTGCATGAGATTGATGATGCTACCATTGAATGGGGTGACACACTCAATAATCCAAAGCTACTGGAAGAAGATAGCTTACTGAAAGGAAACATCGTTGGGGCAAATCCTCCATTCTCGCTTGATAAATGGGGAGCCGATAATGCCATCTCTGACCAGTTCAGCCGCTTTCACAGAGGCATTCCTCCGAAGAGCAAAGGCGACTATGCTTTCGTCTCTCACATGATTGAGTCTACCTATCATGACACTGGCCGTGTGGGGGTCATTTTGCCTCATGGGGTGCTCTTTAGAGGTAGCAGCGAAGGAAAAATCAGGCAACAACTGATTGAAGAAAACCTATTGGAAGCAGTCATTGGCTTACCTGCCAACTTGTTTTACGGTACGGGTATCCCTGCAACCATACTCATATTCAATAGAGCCAAAGGCGAGAATAAGGACATACTCTTTATAGATGCCAGTGAAGGCTATGAATCTGGGACAAATCAGAACCGCCTGCGGGACAGGGATATTGACAAGATCGTGAACACCTACCGAGCGTTTCAGGAAGCCGCTCCATTGACCACTGAGGAAGGTGAAGTGTTGGAGGAAAAATTTGCCTACCGTGCTACTATTCAGGAAGTGGAAGAAAACGAGTACAACCTCAATATCCCTCGCTATGTGGACACATTTGAAGAGGAAGCCGAGGTGGATATTCCGAAAACACAAAGCAATATCAGTGAATTGAAAAAGGAGTTGGCTGAGGTCGAAGGAAAAATGGATGCTTACTTAAAAGAACTGGGGTTTTGAGCACAATGAACGAAATACCAAATGGCTTTAAACATAGCCTTATCGGATTAATTCCTGACGACTGGAACCTTTGTAACATCGGTGATGTGGCATTCATTGATAGAGAAAGCCTTAACGGAAATACTGATCCTAATTTTCCCTTTGAATATATCTCGCTTTCAGATGTAGACGACAAAACTTATACGACTTCCACGATTAAGTTCAAAGATGCTCCTTCTCGAGCACGAAGAATTGTCCGTCCAAATGACATTATAATGTCCACTGTTAGACCTAATCTTCAGGGTTTTGCCATTATTCAAAAGAAAGCAACCCCTCAGATCGCCTCTACAGGTTTTGCCGTAATTACCGCTAATGAGATAGATAATCAATATTTGTTTCAAAGTCTTTTCGGTAGGATTATTTCTAAGCAATTCTACCAACTTACAGTAGGGTCAAATTATCCTGCTATCAATTCCTCGGATGTAAAAAATCTCAAAATACCTGTTCCCCCTCTCCCCGAACAGAAGAAAATAGCCGAAATCCTCAGCACCTGGGATCAAGCCATGGCCACCACCCAAAAGCTAATAGAAGAAATCAAGCTCCGCAATAAAGGACTTGCTCAGCAATTGCTTACAGGGAAAAAGCGGTTGAAGGGGTTTGAGGGGGAGTGGAAGGAAAAACCATTATCCAGCTTCCTCCAATTCTATAAAGAAAAATCGAAAAGTGATGATGTATTTCCAGTGTTTAGTTCATCTAAAGAAGGTCTAGTAATGCAGACTGAGTATTACGGAGGAGAAAATCGCATCACTCAAAAGGATATAGGTGACTTCAACATCATTCCACCAGATTATTTTACATACAGATCTAGAAGTGATGATGGCATTTTTACATTCAATAAAAATACTCACGGTATTACTGGTGTGGTAAGCAAGTACTACCCAGTATTCACTTTTAAAAATGCCTCTCCTGATTTTTGCCACAGAATATTAAACTTCAACTGGCATAAGATTAGTCGATTCTCAGTTGGGACATCGCAACGGGTTCTTGGGGAAAAAGACTTCAAATCAATTTCCTTTCCAATTCCAACACTTCCGGAACAAGAGGCAATAAACTCTGTGCTATCGGAAGCGGATAAAGAGCTTCAGTTACATCAAAAACAATTAGACACCCTTAAAGAGCAAAAGAAAGGATTAATGCAGAAGCTATTGACGGGTGAGATTAGGGTTAAAACCGAATAAGCATGAGCAAGAAGATTGGAAGAAATGATAAATGCCCATGCGGTAGCGGCAAAAAATACAAAAAGTGTTGTATGGACTCTGGTCGTTCGTTCAATGCTTCAGATGCTCAACAACAACCCCCTCCCTTCTTCTCTGAATACAATTCAATTGATCTTCTAAAGTCCTTCGCTGGTCTCACCTTGCTCGCCCAAAATCACGGCAAGAACGTCCGTTTCGAAGAGCTTTCGAGGATGTGCCTAAGAAACTTTAATGATGATAAGCCTAATGCATCTCAAGCAGCATTAACGACCTTCCTAAATGAAAATTACCCCTCACATTATCTGGAAGATCCTGTCATGAACCTATTCACTGACTTAATCACATTCTACGGTGGTGACTTCATTATTTTCCCAGGTATTACAGAAGGTGGCAGCTATGTGCCTTCCAAGCTATTAACGGCAATTTACAATTGGCCTGATTCAGGCATTCCAGACTGGTTTAAGAGCAATTGCATGCATGCAGCTCTGCTAATATTAAATCTATCAGACAGAGTTGCTACCCGTTTAGGATATGGTCGATACCAATTTGAAGATGTTGAGAGTAACCTCATATCTATTCCTGATTCAACACACCTTGCAGAATTAAAAGCAGCCGTTACTTTTTCTGAGGAGGAAATAACCCAATTACTTCAATCTGAGCAAATAGCAAGGGAAGCGCTGGACATGTTTGTAATTGACATCAACGATCCTGAATTAGCTAATGATCATATTAAGGAAAGTCCATTGCTGGCTAAACCAATAATTCACCACAATGGTGAATACATCATTACCTCTCCAGCAACACTCAGCTATGCTTTAGTTGATTTCATTCATTCAGAAGCAAGCACATCGGGCTGCCTCCCTGTTGTTAGCAACGCCTATCATAATGTCGTTTGGAATTATACACAGCTTCACTTGAAGCAACTCGGCTTTTCACGAATTGATATTCCTGCAATTTCAGAAAATACTGACCCTACCATTAGAGAAGCGATCTATCGCTTTGATGATGACAAACTTGCATTTGTTCAATACAGAACATCAGGTGAAGCAACACATGAGCAAAGAAAGCAACAGATTATTAACAGCACCCTGGCGTTACCTGAATTTGCAGGTCACCAGTTTATGGACATCTCCCTGATTTCTTCAATGGGTCAAGACATGTTTTTCATGTATGGCAATACTGAAAACTCTGTGAGTATAGGAATGCCAATCTATGATTTTGACACATTGGTGAAATTGAAAGAACATGACGCAATTGACCTTTGGAACTTCGCCAATGCGAGAGATAGTCAAATCCCAGGCAGCAACATGTTTGGAGCTTCCTTTCTGGACGTCTTCAAAGTGTACAAAGAAAGTGATGACTCCTTTTATGTTTCAGATGATAGTTCCGGTGTAATCCTTCACGTGGAGCCGGGATATGCAGGTAGATTATATCAGGAAGCAAAGCTTCTTTCTGATGAGCATTCGGTAACCCGATTAGTCGAAGGAAGGCTTGCTAATATCCCTGTAACACGAAAGGATAAGTATGCTCCAATTTATTGCTCCATTGATGAATTGTCAGCAGGTAATCTCAATATGGCTGTCGAAGGGTTTCCTTTACCCGTTTGGGTTTCCCCGAATAAAAACTCATTTGACATCCCTCCAGCTGCGAGAGGTTTGTATTTCGAAATGACTGACGCTATCGCTTTTTGGTTATGGCAATGTCAGGAATTTATAAATGCCGACTTATCTCATCTTGAGCAAACTCCTGTTGCTTTTAGATTCGAATTTGAACAGGAAGATCGCTTCAATCCTATAGAACGAAACTTTGAACGTGATCCTGCATTGGCCAGTCATTTCAACATATTTATTGATGGCAATACTATCTCAATTTCGATACCACCTGCCATCATACCATATCTGTACGGGGCAGACAACCAAGGAGAGCGAGAATTAACAAGGCAGATTCTTCTAGGAATAAATCTCCTGTTGGAGGCTCAACAGAAGCCGACTATCGAGAATGAAAGGATTAATCAAATTATTGATGCGGCTGCACCACTCGGAGTGAAGAAAAAAATCTTTATTCTGGATTCAGCTGATAACCTATTACTCGATCCTTCAAACCTTACAAGTCACAGATATTTACAAGGCTATAATGTGAACACCATATTGAATAGCCTTATTCCGGGCTTGGGCAACTTATGCCCTCCAGTTGGAGAGATTACTGATAAAGCTGTTAAGACCAAATTGACAAGGGATGTAGTGATGCGAGTATTGCTACCTATGTTGCAGACAACAATTAGCCAATACCCTAATGAACCTCTCCTCAAAAGGTTAATCAACCTCAATGAAAGCTTAATTCATAAAAGAGAAGAACTCAGAGTCAAAACACCAACGCGAATTGCATGCTTTGTTACTCAGGAACAACAAACAAGTGATTTGCAAGATAGCCTTGCCAAACTCAATCAAACGACCATTGCAGTAAGGTGTTTAATAGAACATCTGGCTGCAGAACCCTCCACTGGCGACAAGATCATTAGCACAACTGCTATAGATGAGCTAGTAGCCATAATGAACGCAATAATCGATTGGGGTTCTATGGGTGATCAGATTGAATTTGACCTTTTCGAAATAGAAATGGGCATTTTGCCTTCAGGTCGTATCGGTACAAGCAAACAACTCTTCCGAGAAATTTTTGACCCATATAACGCCTCCAAGTCGAAAGAGAATGTGCGTGATGCTCAAGACACTTTCGAACAAGTATTTCCGCAACTGAATCCTATGGAGGGCTCAGACGTACCCGAAAGCCTTGATAATGCTTTCATAGAAGAGTTTGGAATCTCCTTCACAAGGTTGTGTGAGGTCGTAAATGACTTGGGAATTGTAGCCTATTCCCAACCTAATGCATGTGCAACCATGCTGAAAAAGGATTTATTCATTGAAATAAACAAGCATGATCACACCTATACTCAGGAAGAATTTAATGCTGCAATAGCATATCTGAGCTTAGCTAATAGAGGACTTGTTAAAAATGTACCCGAAGGTTTTGACCATTTTGACATTTCGCCTTGGAGGTTTAACAGAAGACTTTCCCTGCTTCGTAAACCTTTAGTCTTGGTTGACAACCCTACAGACCCAGACAACCCCAGCGTTTACTGGGGATTTAGACAGCTACTTTCAAGTAGGACGTATTGGTATGACCAATGTACCACCAACAGACTAAGGGTAAGTGAAGATGGACCAGTACAAAGGGTCTTAGGAAAGCTGGCACAACATAATGGTAAAAGATTAGTGGAATCCGTTCTGAATGAATTTGATACAGATGACTTAGTAATTGATTCTGAAGTTCCAATCAATCCAAAATCAGACCTCAAAAATGATACTGACATAGGTGATGTTGATGTGCTGGTAATAGACACTTCCACAAAGACCATTTACAGTTTAGAATGTAAAAGCATGGCTCCAAGTCGAAACATCAAAGAAATGATTGGAGAGGTTGACAAACTATTTGGGAGTGATTCAGAAAAAGGTTGGATCGATAAACATGTGGAGCGAGATACCTGGTTAAAGGCAAATTTGGATCAACTCAGTACAAAGTACGGCTTGGACTTATCTGATTATACAGTGAAGTCCTTTTTTGTGACTCAGGAAGATATGTTGACGCCATACCTTAAAACAAGACAATTGGCTATGCCATTTGTCACGCTTTACGATTTAAAAGAAAAAGGATTAGAAGCTCTTAATTAAAAGATTAATACAATGGCAGTACCATCATTTAAAGAAGACCACATATCGCAGCTTCCGGCATTGAAGCTGCTTATGAATATGGGATGGAAATACCTCTCTCCTGAACAAGCTTTGGAAGCTCGTGGAGGAAGGACATCTAACGTATTGTTGGAGACCATTTTGAAGGATCAACTTCAAGTCATCAACACCATTGAATACAAAGGCAAAGAGTTTCCCTTTTCTGATGCTAACGTAAACAACGCTATTCTCGCCATTCGTGACCTTCCTGTTCAGGATGGTTTTATTGCTGCCAATAAAGCCTTCTATGAACTCATCACTTTGGGCAGGAGCTTTGAACAGTCTGTTTTGGGTGATAAAAAGAGCTTCTCATTCCATTACATTGATTGGAAACATCCTGAAAACAACACCTACCACGTATCAGAAGAGTTTAGTGTTCTTAGAAGCGGCAGTAGCGAGCATTACCGCCCTGATATTGTATTGTTCATCAATGGTATTCCGGTAGTGGTTATTGAGTGCAAAAGTCCAAAGATCAAAGACCCAATTGACAAATCAATTGAGCAACATCTTAGGAATCAGCAGGAAGACGGAATACGTGCATTGTATCAGTACTCCAACTTGGTTATGGGACTGGCAACCCACGAAGCCAAATACGCTACAACTGCCACTCAGAAAGAGTTTTGGAGTTTTTGGAAAGAACTCTTTAAAACCAAAGCAGAAGAAACTGCATGGCTCGATAAGCTCCAATCTTTAAAAAACCAGCCACTTCCTGCCAACGAAAGAACAACGCTTTTTCAGGAGCGCTACAAAAACGTCTGGACTTTCTTCCAGAACCTCGAAAAGGAAGAACAGGCGGTAACAGAGCAGGACAAGCTACTATTTAGCTTTTGTCAGCCAGAGAGACTTTTAGACCTATTCTTCAACTTCACCCTATATGATGATGGTATCAAGAAGGTCACAAGGTATCAGCAATACTTTGCCGTTCACAACACTTTGGATAAGGTAGTTAAAACAGATAGTGAAGGACTAAGAAAAGGTGGTGTAATCTGGCACACTCAGGGAAGTGGTAAATCCCTCACTATGGTCATGTTGGCTCAGTTAATTGCTACGCATCCTCATGTCAAGAATCCTAAGATCATCTTGGTTACAGACCGCATTGATTTGGACGATCAAATCACGGAGACGTTCAAAAAATGTCAAATACCAGTAGAGAATGCTCAAACAGGCAAGCACTTGGTAGAGCTTCTTTCCGGCACAGGTGATACAGTTATCACTACTTTGATCCACAAGTTTGAAGCGGCTGTCAACCGAGCTAAAGAAGGCTTTGATTCACCTGACATCTTTGTTTTGGTGGATGAAGGCCACAGAAGTCAATACGGCACATTCAACATCAAAATGCAAAAGGTATTTCCAAAAGGCTGCTTTATCGCCTTTACCGGAACACCTTTAATGAAGAAAGAAAAGAGTACAGCAAACCGCTTTGGTGGCTTAATAGATGTGTACTCCATCACTGATGCTGTTGAAGATGGAGCCGTAGTTCCATTGCTTTATGAAGGTCGTCACAACCTGATTGAAGTGAATGAAAAGCCTTTGGACAATTACTTTGAAAGGGTATCCGAACCACTTACCCCTTATGGTAAAGCTGCACTCAAGAGAAAGTTTAGCTCCACCAATCAACTGAACAAAGCTGAGGAGGTAATCTATGCCCGTGCCTGGGACATTTCGGACCACTACGCGCAAAATGTTCAGGATATTCTATTTGGTAGTTTGAAGGCCAAAGGTCAGTTGGTAGCACCCAATAAAACCACAGCCATCCGATACCGTGAGTTTATCAAGGAAATTGGAAAAATAACCTGTGAAGTTCTGATCTCCCCTCCTGATGTGCGAGAGACCTATGAGGATGCTTTTGAAGAAAGTGATGATTTGATATTGAAGTTTTGGAAAGCCATGATGGATAAATATGGCAGTCCGGAGAACTATGAAAAGTCATTGATCAACTCATTCAAAAAGCAAGACCATCCAGAAATAATTATTGTCGTTGACAAGCTACTTACTGGCTTTGATGCTCCCAATAACTACGTTTTGTATCTCACTCGCCAACTCAAAGAACATACGCTATTACAAGCGATTGCGAGAGTAAACCGCTTAGCTCCAGGAAAGGAACACGGTTTAATTATAGACTACTATGGCAATCTGGAGAACCTTGACAGTGCATTAGAAACCTACTCAGGTACAAACAACTATGATGCGGCTGACTTGGAAGGTACATTGACCAACATCAGTGAAGAAATCAAGAAGTTACCTCAGGCTCATTCAGAAGTATGGGACATCTTCAAAGAAGTCAAAAACAAGTATGATGAACCTGTTTATGAAGAGCTTTTGCAGGATGAAGCCATTCGACACATCTTTTATGAAAAGGTATCTGCTTTCTCTCGCTTGCTAAAGCTCGCTCTATCCAGTTTTGAGTTTATTAATAAAACACCCGAGCAACAAATCAATAAGTATAAGCAGGATGCTAAATTCTTCCTTGGATTGAGAATCTCTGTCAAACGCAGATACTTTGACGATCTGGAATACAAGGAATATGAGCCACAAGTTCAAAAGCTCATTGACAAGCATATCACCACAGAAGGTGAAATTCTTCGCATCACTGAAATGGTCAACATTTTTGACAAAGAAGAAAGAGACCGTGAAGTTGAGAAGATAACCAGTAAAGCTGCCAAAGCAGATCACATTGCAAGCAGGACAATTAAAGCCATCAATGTGAAGATGAATGAAGATCCAGTGTATTACAAGAAGCTATCAAGGCTTATTCGGGATACCATAGAGGATTATCACCAGCACCGAATCTCAGAGGCCGATTATCTGAACAAGGCAAGAGAATATGAAGATCAATTCCATAATGGCAGACAGGACAATGTACCTGAAAACCTCGCTGGAAATGATACGGGTATTGCCATTTATAATCTCGTCAATGAGATTTTCAAAGGACATTTAAAGCGTGATGAAGGGTCTCAAAATATAGCTGCTATTATGGCTGAAGGTATCGATCAGGTAATAAAATCCATAGTCTTTGAAAACGGTAAGCCTATCATTGATTGGGTAAACAAATCAGACATTGAAGGCAGGATTAAAATTGAGATAGATGACTATCTGTTTGACCTCAAAGCCCAGCAGGACATTGAGTTGCCTTTTGATTTGATTGATGAATTGGTAGAAGAAGGACTTAAAGTAGCCAAGTTGAAATATGTCTGAAACAGCCACAATAGAATCCTTAGTTTTTGGTTCCAGAGAGATTAATTATGAACTCTCCTATCAGGATCGCAAAACCCTCGGCATTCGGGTTTATCCCGATTGCAAAGTACGGGTGATTGCTCCCCTTGACACCACAGAGGAGAAATTGAAAACAAAACTCAGGGAGAAAGCACCTTGGATCATCAAGCAGCAACTTGAGTTTCTTTCTTATCATCCGCTAACACCACCTCGAAAATACGTAAATGGTGAAACCCATCTTTACTTGGGAAGGCAGTACAAACTTAGAATTGAAAAAGCTGCAACCAATGAAGTGAAACTGTTTAGAGGAAGGCTATTGGTATTGAAAAAAGACAATACATCGGCTAAAAATCTTCTGTCAGAATGGTATAGAGATAAGGCTACTATTCACTTTGAGGAAACCCTAAAGAAGATACTACCTCTTTTTAGTCGGTATAATATCGTTCATCCAGAGCTTCATATCAGGCAAATGCCTACACGTTGGGGAAGTTGTACGCCCAAAGGAAAAGTGATTCTAAACCCTGAATTAATCAAAGCACCTAAAGGAAGTATAGAATACGTCATGATTCATGAGTTGTGTCACTTGGTACATCACAACCACACACGTGCATTCTACGAACTTCAAGAAACAATAATGCCTGACTGGAAAAAATGGAAAGAAAGACTTGAAACCACTTTGAACTAATGTAAGCTATGAATCAGAATCTTAAAGTAAACATACTCGCATTTGACCCTATTGAAGAGAACCTTGAGTTCTCTTTTTTCAGGAAACATAGGAAAGATACAAGTCCTCTTCATATTTCTCAGGCTCCAAAGGATGTAGCTGATTCTTTTAGGGAACAAGCCAAGTCAAATGAGCATTTTATCTATTCTGATTTCACTTCTTCTGACAAAGCTGATTACACAGTAAAGGTTGATTTACTTGATAACTACAGGTTCGGCAAACACTACTTCAATCATTTAATCCTATTCTACTTCAAGGATAAAGCTCGTTTCGCTCAGCTCAACTACATTAATGATATTGAGTTATGGTTTGAAGATGAGAATAACAAAGATGGCCGTTTTACGGCTTATACAGTATTCACTCTTCGCATTCAATATGCTCAGTTTACAAGTGGCTATGAGCTTGTAATCTACCGTAATGGAGTATCAAAAATTCTAACTACTAGTGAAGCGGATCTCACAGATATTCCAGACAAAGAAATCAAATCAGTATTGTATAATGGGAAGCTCTACAGTCGCAGGAATCTACCTGATTCAGGCCGTTATAATTTAGACAAAGTATATCCAGTTGTTACTTCTGTTATTGGTGCAATTGTGGGAATCTCTAACAGGTCAAATCCATTTGAGAATAAGTACCCAATCATTTACAAAGAGCTAAAAACCTTCATTGATACCCACTTCAACACTGATGAGTTTTCAAAGATTCTAAAATTCCGTTCACTTGACTTTTCGGACGTACCGGAAGACAAACTACTTTATGTGAATGAAGAAAGTCACCTTCTTCAAATGGGTTCTTCGGAAGAAAAGGTGTCAGTAATAACTGCAAAGGAGAATCTAAAAGAACATGGTCCTTTTGAGCTACCTGCAAAAGAAAGACAGGTTAAGTTCATTATGATTTTCCACCAAAAGGATAAGGATTATGCAAATCGCTTGGTACAAATTTTCAATAAGCGTTACAGGCTAGACAACGGTAAATTCATAGATGACAAGTTTGGAGCTTCTCTCTATGACCATATTCGACTCAAATTTGATTTGGATAAGGAAAACAGTATTCAGTTTGAAAAAGAACTTGACCCATTCACAGCAATTGACGACTACCTAGATAAAACAGAACTAGACCATGAGAAATACAACTATGTAGCAATCTATCTTAGCCCATTCAACAAAGAAGAAACTGACCCTGAAAAGAAGAAGGTCTATTACCGAGTAAAAGAGACCTTAATCAAGCACATGATTACTTCTCAGGCTATTTTCAAAGAGAACATTCTAAAGTCTGCATTTCGCAGTTACTATTATGCCAACATTGCTGCGGCTATACTAGCAAAGGCAGGTGGCGTTCCTTGGAAGCTAGCAACCAATAATAAACCTGAATTGATTATAGGAATTGGTGCATTTAGAGCAAGAGACATTGATGTTCAATATGTAGGTAGTGCTTTCTGTTTTTCTACCAGTGGTGAGTTCAAGGAGTTTAATTGTCGTACCGCTTCAGAAATAAAGTACCTAGCTCAGGAGATTAAAATCAGTGTGCAGGACTTTATTAAGAAAGAAGGAAAGCTAGAGCGAGTTGTGATTCATTTTTATAAGAAGATGAGTAAAGAAGAGATTACTCCAATCAAGAATGCTCTCTTTCACTTAGGCTTTCACGACATTCCAATAATCATTATCACAATCAACAAGACCATTTCAAAAGACTATATCGCATTCGATACTTCATTTGATGGCTTGTTACCTTACAGCGGGTCTATACTTAAAATTTCACCTAGCCAGTATCTTCTATTTAACAACACCAGGTATCACAACCATGAAGATTTTGAGATTGAAAGCTACCACAAACCAATAAAACTCAAATTTCAATCAACCAACCCTAAGATTCTTGAAAATGATGATACAATAAAGGAGTTGATAGATCAGGTATATCAGTTCAGCCGCATGTATTGGAAATCAGTAAAACAACAGAATCTACCTATCACAATTAAATACCCTGAGTTAGTGGCAAAGATGTACCCCTACTTCAATGAAGAAGACTTAAACGAATTTGGCCGCACAAACATGTGGTTTATATAAACTCTTGAATTATGATAGCAAATCAAGCACCTTTCCTAGAACTCCTTGACGGTAAAAAGCAATACACCATTCCCATTTATCAGCGTACCTACTCTTGGAAGTTGAAACAATGTGTTCAGCTATTGCAAGACATTATTCGGGTAGGATCTGATGAGAATGAGAAATCCCACTTTGTGGGAAGTATTGTTTATTTCAACCCTGCCACTTCTCCAGTCACTAGCGTTCCTGAATTGCTTGTTATTGATGGTCAGCAAAGAATGACTACCATTTCCCTTTTGCTATTAGCTGTAATCAACTTCCTAAAGAAGCATGATATGAGCACCCTAGATGACGAAACTTGGGAAGAAGTATTAGAAACCTATTTAGTCAACAAACACAGGAAGGACGATACTCGATTCAAGCTATTACTGACAAGAAAGGACAAAGAAACCTACACCAACCTGATTAACGACATTGATATTCCTGATAACCATTCTGCAAAAGTGGTCGAGAATTACAAGTACTTCCTTGGCCAGCTGAATGAAGAGAATATTCAATCCGTTTATAAAGGAATCAAGAAGCTCATAATTGTTGATGTAATCTTAGAAAGGGACAAAGACAATCCACAGCTGATATTCGAGAGCCTGAA
>Ga0114931_10004388_pt1 | contig 17598 bp, 20 predicted proteins | sample 2SBtaG_FD_89579 | JGI IMG/M metagenome (GOLD analysis project Ga0114931, IMG submission 89579) | Deep subsurface microbial communities from Kolumbo volcano to uncover new lineages of life (NeLLi) - 2SBTROV14_V59a metaG | ecosystem: Environmental > Aquatic > Marine > Volcanic | place: Kolumbo...
CTAAAAACACTAAATACATAAACAAAAGAAAAATTCCTTGTTTCTTAGTCAATTTTTCCTCTTCTGCAAAGAAATACAAAACAATTATTGTCGCTCCCAAAAGACCTAAAACAATTTCTAGATGTTGGAAAACAATTTGCACAGGACCAACAAAAATACTATAAATCAAAAGAGGCAAGCCCAATCCAACAAAAATATCAAATATATTTGAACCAAAAACATTTGAAACAGCATCATCTAAATTTCCTTTTTTTGCATTGACTACTGAAATTACTGTATCCGGAACAGAAGTTGCAGCCGCAGTTATTGTGAATGCAATTATCACTGGCGAGATATTTAAAATTTCAGAAAGATTTATTGAAGATTTTGTTAAAAAATAAGTTGCAATTCCAATAATGAACATTGTAACTAAGAAAATTCCTATTTCTTTGAATATTTTCACTCCATTTTCTTTCTCTTTTTTATTCTCTTTTCTGTGCTTTTTACTATAATTTACAATTTCCCTTATGTAAACCATATAAACCAACAACAGAGCAATAGCGATTCCTAATCCCCACATTTTAAAATATAATAATAAAACAAGAAGTGCAAAAACAGCGACAAGATAAAACATTGCATCTCGACTAATTACTTTCTTGCTAACCTTAAACGCAACTGGTGCAACTAAAACACAAATTCCCGGAATAATTAAAAGATTAAATAAAGCTGAACCAGCAATGGTTCCAATTCCTACTTCAAATTTTTTAAAAAATATTACTGCAAACAAAACAATCAAAAGTTCAGGCAATGAACTTGCAATGGCATCAAAAGTCGCACCTTTCACAGAACGAGGCAAATTAAGATAATCTCCAATTTTTGAAGAAGTTTTCGCAAAAATATTTCCAACATAAAAGATTACAACACTTGCAATTAAAATAATCAATATGCTTATTATCAAACCCATGCAATAAAATAAATAATTCCAACTTTTAAATTTATCGTAAAAGTACCCCTCTTCTTTTTTAGGAAAGAAAGAAACAAAAAAAAGCGCGCGCCTCTCTAATACGTAACTCGCCCAAAAAAATTTTATTAAAGGATTATATAAAACAGCATTCTCAAAAACTTTAATTTTTTTCCTTCGGAACGTTGCACTAAATTTTAGGTCTTCACTTTGGTCAGACGAATATAACAGGGCTTAAAGGGCTCCGAAGTTTTGCAGACTTCTCCGACCCAAATTGAATTTTTGGAGGTCGCTACGCTCCACTCTCAAAAATCCAACTTCCTTTAAGCCAGATGTTATGTGCAATTGAGTTTGAGTTTTAAAGATAGGCACACGCTAAAGTCCTTTCAGGACAGATAGTCAAAATCAGAGATTTTGAAATTTTATTTAGAAATAATCTTTCTCCGCAAATTATTTTTATTTGAATCTCTTTTTTATCAACTCAAATTTATGTTTAAACGCTTCTTCAAGGGAAATATCTTTTTCATTAGATAACTTAAATATCAAAAACAAAACATCTGCTAATTCCTCTTTTAATTTCGTTTTATCATTATTCCTTAGTTCTCTAGCAACTTCTCCAATTTCTTCTACTAAATGATTAAAAATTTCTGAACTATCAACTTTCCAATTTTTATCTCGAACAAATTCTTTTACCTTTTCTTGTGCATCATAAATAGTTATTCTCATTTTACTATTGAAAACTTGAAAAGATATATAAATCTGTTTATAATTATTAAATTATGAAGTATTATATGATTAGCTTAAAAGAAGAATATTTCAAAAGGATTTTGGATGGAACAAAACTTTTTGAGTTTAGAAGAATATTTGCTAAATCATTAGATGAGCCATTTTTATGTGCAATATATGTTAGTTCTCCGATTCAAGCTATTCGAGGGATAATCCATTTTGACAAACCTATAAAAGGGTCAATAGAAGAGATTATTAATCTAGCTAAAAAGTCAGATTATTCTTTTATTGAAGGAGTAAGAAAATATCTTGAAGGAAAAGCTACAGTTTATGCCTTACCAATAAAAGAATCAATCGAATTTAAAAAGCCAATTACCTTAAAGGACATACAAGAAGTATATCCTGGATTTAGACCTCCACAATCTTTTTATTGTTTAGAAAACCAACAATTTTTAAAATTAAAGGAGCATTTAAGAAAATATGAATCACACAATGAAATTAACTAGTGATCCATTTGAAAGGATCGCTAAAGGAAAGAAGATAATTGAAGCTAGGCTTTTTGATGATAAAAGAAAAAAAATTAAATTAGGCGATAATATTACTTTCTTTGAATTACCTAATCTTAAAAAATCGGTTAAAACAGAAGTTATTGGATTATCAAAATTTAATGATTTTAAAACATTATTTGAAATTTTTGGAACAAAACCCTTTGGACATCCAAAAGATATGCTAGTAGACGAACAGGTAAAAGGAATGATGGAAGTTTATTCAAAAGAAGATGAAAAAACATTCGGTGTATTGGGAATTCACATTAGATTAGTTCTTTGAATCTAAATTCCATCTTTGAGTAAAATAATCTATAGTATAATTTCTAAAGAATTTTTTAGAATCTAATACCCATTCCAAAGTTTCATCCCAAATCAAATCAAGACCTTCTTCCCCAAGAGAACTTTGGAATTCTTCATAATCGCATAACGCTGGATGGATTCCCTCATATGCGCCACTTTTTACATATGCAGATTTAGAAAACTTTGAACCTGCCCAATCCTCAATTAAAGGACTAAAAAATCTTACAGGCAAATCTCGAATAGAATATCCTAACGTTCCCAAACAAGGCAAAAGTTGCTGAGACATTCCAATCCAATCAGAACCATCGACCATTATTTTTAATGAGCTTCCTTTTTTTGATTCATCTATTAATAATGCTTTTCTGATTACACTTCTGACTGGTGTATTCAAATCAACGAAGTTTTCACCTTTTGTGCTAATATCTACAGTGTAATCTCCATGTTCAAAACAATTACTTCTTAATTTTAAATCATCTTCTTTTCTTGTTGTTTGAGTCAACTTTCCAGATTTTTCACCATAAGAACAAGAAGGACATATAGGCCTTAATTTAATACTCCTTTCTAAAGGGTTTAAGAATCCAGATAATTCTTTTTCATAATCTAGAATTTCTAATAATTTTTGACGATATTCTGGAGATTTTTGCATTTCAGAATATCTCTTTACAGAATAAGGCACATTAGATCTTCGTTGAATTCCTTTCATAAAATGTTCAAATGATGCTAAATTCTTTTCGGCTAGTGTTTCTTCTCCCGCTTGAGTGAAACACATTGGTTTAAAATATGTGAATCCATTTACTTCTCGTTTCATTACTGGAGCATTATCTAATGCTTCAAAGGTAACTTTTGAATCTAATCCAAATCTCGCCTTTAGATGATAAGCTAAAGCAAAAGCTGAAGAAACAGATGTTAGCGTGCCTAAATGAGGAAAACTATTCGGTTGTGATGAAAAATATACTTCTATCTCTTGCTGGTTGTCTATGTATGGTGTAACTAAATCCCCTAAATCTCGAGATATATGCGCCGCTACAACTGGAGGATACAATATTTGTTTTCTTTGTTTTTCGATCATATTTTTCGGAAGATATCTCCATTTATAAATTTTTGTAAAGATTACTACTTCGCAGTTAATACACAAAAACAATTTTCCATTCCCAAGATTATTTCTATTTTCTTTTTTAGAAAAAAAGAAACAAAAAAGCGCGCGTGCCCAAAAAGATAGTCTTCTATGAAGTAATTTATATAATAAAACTCAAACTAAACTCTGCGGTTTTTTCTTTTCAAGAAAAAATCCTTGGGGACGTTTTGCAGACTTTCGCTACGCTCAACAAGACATAACAGCAATTAAACAGAAAATCCCTTGCAGGAATTTTCCCAAATTTTCTCCACTTCGTTCCGAAAACTCTCCTTAATCCCGATGTTAAATGAAATTAGAATTTCGTTCAGAAGCGCCTCAAAGGAGCCTATTCTCTGAGTTTTGTTAATAAAAAAAACGCCGTGACCCGGATTCGAACCGGGAATCCCGAAGGACAAGCTCACTGATATTACAAGGTGGCTCTTTATGAAGCCATTCCAGGCCTGCGCTCTTTTAAACAAAGATTTGCGCAATACCAGGTTATGCGATCACGGCATACTTCATAGGACCGTTAATTTCTTTATAAATATAATGCTTTTCTGGCTCTGTCCAAAAAAGAATAAAAATGTATTGATGTCTAGTCAACGACAAAAGTAAATCATATTAATATTCGTTGACTATATTGAGAAGGACATACAATTTTTATCCTTTACTTATATCGTGAACTAGTCTTAGAGTAAAATTAAGAGAACACCCGATTATGCAGGGTGCTCGACGAAAAGCCTGATTGCGAAGCATCAGTAGAACTCCACATCAATATTTTTAATATACAAAAAAGCACTATTTCAAACAGAGCTGAAAAATGATAATTCTTAAATAATCATAAAGATTTCTAAAAAAAAATGAAAACAGACAAGTTTCCTAGAATTTATACAAACATCGCAGATGTTGTGCAAACAGCACATAATGATAACAGATTAATCAGTGCTGAAGATGCAAGAATATTGCATTTTTTAAGCAAAGATTTTTACAAAGATTTAAAGACAATTCTTGCTGTAAAATCATCAAGTAAGAAGTTTGATTATGACATTGTCATGAATCCGACAATTATACTGAATTTCAATTTGCTTGAATTCAAAGGCTTACAAATTTACTCTATCCGATTAAAAAATGGTAAATATAAATTGACAGAGAATATTCAGAAATATTCAGCCAATCATAAACCGACTGATTCAGTTATTTACATGGTTATTGAGAAGTCTTCTCTTGAAGAAAAGCCTCTTCTACTATGAGTGTTGCTGAGATTTCAGATTCCTGCTCAATTCTTGATTTTTTTATCACTATTTCTTTATCAAAAAAAGGTGCATCAAGAACTAATGATTCATATTCTCCACCTTCTCCAGCCACATTAAATCCTATTTTTTTATAGAGCTGTTTTAATCTTTCAAGATGCTTTTCTGTAATTATTTCACCGAGCCACGAAACGCTTAATCCTTCCGCGGCTATTTTTATTATTGTAAATTTGAATCCTTTGTCAATTAAAAGTTTGACTTCGTTTTCTTGATTCATATGCCATAATGGCGAGAAGCATTTTATTCCTATCTCATCACATATCTTTTCTATTCTTTTTCTCTGATAGTTTGAAAACAGTGCACCTGTAACAATTCCTTCTATTTTGTATTTCTTTACTGCTTCAGAGATTGCTTCTTTTAGTTCTAAGAGTTCTTCTTCTTTTTCCCCTTTTGTTTTTTTCATAAGCAGAGGTTTTCCTGTAGCTTTCGCCTGTAGTTCTGCAAGGTGAGTGTTTGGTCCGTGATACATGTAAGAGTCTTTGTTGTCTGATTCAATTGTTATAAAGCATGCAACATCATAATTCTGTTCAAGCATTATTTGTGTTGCTAATAATGAATCCTTCCCAGTGCTTAGAAGAACGCCTAAACGAACATTTCCAAAATCATAGAATTTTTTCAGATATGCAGATTTATTTTTGTTTTCTTTTTTTGCAAGTTTCTTTATTGCTTTGTCAAAGTTTGAACCATATTGTGCGGCTTTTTTTCTGCGCTCTGCAAATTCTTCATTGAGTCCTTCTTTTTTTGCAATCTCTCTGAGTATAATCTTATTTCTCTCTTTGTCAAGCTTGTATTTATCCGGTATTGTTAATGCATATTTTACAAGTTTTTTGTCAAGGAATGGCAAGCGGAGTTCAATTGTATGATACATAGTGACCGTATCATCTCTGTATAAATCTCGCTCGTACATTTTTCTAAGTCCAGATAAGCATTCTTCGTTTATGTTATTACTTTTTTTGTGACGTTCGTATCCTGCAAATATCTCCTCAGAACCAAGACCAGAAAATAATATTTTAACATTGTCTTCTTTTGCTTTTTCTGCACATAAAAAGAATGGCAGTGCAACTCCTGCTTTTACAACATTGTTGTCTTCTATTAAAGGAAGTATTATCTTTAGATATTTTGGAACTTCGTTCAATTCTATCTCAACTATGTTGAGTTTTAAATCAAGTTCTTTTGCAACTTTTTTTGCATACATTAAATCCTGACTTTCTTTAAATTCATCATGTTTTAATGCTGCAACATAGCATTCAAAATCAACGCCGAGTTTTTTCAGATTCATCGCAATGAATGTTGAATCAATTCCACCATAGAATAATAATCCTGCTTTTCTTCCTTTAGGAATTCTTTTCTTTATCGAGTCTAAGAGAAATGCTTCTGTTTTTTTGAAGATTTCTTCTTTAGAGTCCTTTGTTTCCTTAATGGAGAAAAATTCTCTTTCATATTCTTTGAGTTCTTTTGTTTTTAGATTGTACATTAATATTTTTCTGGGATTTAGTTCTTTGATGAATGCTTCTTCAAGTCCTTGATATTTCAGTGATTTTTTTTCTGATGCGAATGCGAATTCTCCCTTTACTGGTTCAAAATAATACCAAAGTGGTTTTATTCCAAGTATATCTCTTGCTAAGAATAAATGGTCTATTTTTTTGTTCCATAAACAAAAAGCATATACTCCATCAAGGTCTTTAAGTGCTTCATGTAAGTCGTTGTGATTTGATAAATGCTGAAAAAGTGCGTGAGCATCATTCTTTGAATTAGTATTATTTTTTTCATCAAGTTCTTTCCAGTTATAGATTTCGCAGTTGGTTACAAATGAAAATTTTTCATTTTTGAAAGGTTGAGGAACGTTTCTGTGCAACGCTAACAAGCAGTGACCAATGCTTCCTTGTTTTTCATCATCATATTTTATCGCATCCTCACCTCTATATGTAATGAGTTTGAGAGCTGCTCGCATTTTCTTGTCTGCTTCTTTAATATTGAAAAATCCAGTTATTCCACACATATTACTAAAAGAAGAACAGATGGTTTTTTAAATTATATCTTCAGAATACATATTAATAGAAACATTTACACATAATAACTGCTAGTTAGTGGTTATGAATCCTGTTAATTTGACATTAAATGATTTTATTGTTCATTCAGACATACTCGCAGAAGTCGAAGAAAAACAAAAACCGCAATAGAACAACTCATGCTTAGCACCATCAAGAAATTTTTTAAATTATGCCTAAATAACATAAGAAATGGTGCAATCAGACAAGCCATTCAGACACATAATAATTGATGATTTTCTGGATGGAGAAACCTTAAGAAAAATTGTTGAAACTTTTGATAGCTTGAAATTCGAAAGAAAAGATAGTGATTTATTCAATCTTGAGCAGACCGATGATTTAACAAATACAGATATACAAATCCTAAAAGATGTTCAGAAAAAGATTCTTGATGTTTCTGAAATAAAAAGTTTTTTTGAAATGGTTCCAAAATCTGTTGATATGTCAGGAATGTTGTACAAAGATTCTGATTATTTACTTTGTCATGATGACCGACTTGAAGGTAGGTCAATTGCTTATATTTTGTATCTTAACACCTTGAGAAAAGAGGAAGGCGGAGCGCTTAAATTAATTAACAGTAAAGATTTCAAAACAGAAGAATTGATTTTGCCTAAAGAGAATCGTCTTGTGATGTTTGAAGTATCTGAAAAATCCTGGCATGAAGTATCAGAAATAATTAATGCTAAGAGAAAAAGTTTAGGGGGTTGGCTGCATTGTTGAATCCTTTTTATTCTCTTGATGTTTTAAATCAAGCAAATGCAGTTTTGAAAAAAGAGAATATTGTTGAATTAAAACAGATTTTTGTATCGGGTTCCCTCTCAGTTATAAGAACTGAAATTCTTTCTCTTAAAACAAAAAAAGAGTATCATCCATTAAAGCATTCATGGAATGTTTTTGAAGGAGCCGAACTTGACCACATCCTCGATTCTGTAGGGATAATTCCAGCTTTAAGCGCTGGTTTTAAGATGAAACATCCAAAAGCCAAACTTTACATTCTTAGAGATGGAGATTATTCTCTGCTTCATGATGATGTGTCTGAAGAGAATGGAACTGTTGCTTTTCTAGACATATCTGATCAATGGAATAATAATTGGGGAGGCTATCTTGGAATTGAGCAGGAAAAATTTGAGCTAGAGCCTAATTCTATTTTAATTACAAATCTTTTTGGACAACGATTCTTTTTTAAGAGAATAAATCATCATGCAAACGCAGATAAGATAATTATTATCATAAAATCAAATTAATGATTCCTAGATTGTAGCCAACGACAAATGTAAAGTGTTGTTATTGCGCGCTAGCGAATGGGATTTAATACCTCTACCTTTAGGTTGATAGCACGCAATCTGAAAATCGCACTCGGAGCAGCGATTTTCTTTATTTGTTGGCTATATTGAGAGCGACATACAATTTTTATCAATTACTTATGTCGTGAACTGTTGCCTGAACTTGCACCGATTAGTAATAACTATTCTTCAAAGCTTTGATGACTTGTATATTTCTGGATGAAAACTTCCTAATCTTATTATCTTTGCAGGGATTCCTCTTACTAAAAGAACATCAGATAAACCTTTTGTGAATGAGTTCTGGTCATATCCAAAACATATAACGTCTGGCTTTATGTCTTCTATGACTTTGTATTTGTCTCCTTCGTTGCCCAGAATTACTTCATCAACAAAAGGTAATTTTTTTAGAGCTTCAAGTCGTTTATCTTGATTATTTCTTGGAAGTTTTCCTTTCATTTTTAGAACTGTTTTATCTAGAGCTACAACAACGTAAAGATTGTCGCCAAGTTTTTTAGCTTCATTAAGATAGAATTCGTGTCCTTTATGTAAAATATCAAATGTTCCGAACGTCATTACTTTTATCATTTTATAAACGTAGATTGTATAATTATGATTTAATTTTAAAAAATAAAAAGAATTTAGTTGTCGATCATTTCGATTTCAATGTTTAGGCCTTCTGGTATAGGAACTCTCATTATTAATCTGAGTGCTCTTTCGTCAACGCCGAGGTCAATGAGTCTTTTGTGTACTCTCATTTCGTATCTTTCCCAGGTTGCTGTTCCGTTTCCACACGGGCTTTTTCTCGTAGTTACTTTGAGTTTTTTCGTTGGTAATGGTATAGGTCCTCGTATTACTACGCCAGTCTTGTCCGCAATACCTTTGATGTACTCACAAGTATCGTTGATCTTGTTTATGTCTGTACTCGCTAATTTGACTCTTGCTCTCTGCATTTTTTTTACCTCATGATGATTTTCATATCACCATGTATATGAAAATAAAAAAATTTGAAGGCTTATGCCTTCTTCTTTGAAGTTATGCACATACCTGCTGCAACTGTTGCTCCTGAGTCCCTTATTGCGAATCTTGACATATGAGGTATTACTTTCTGTTCCTCAATGACTAGTGGCTGTACTGGTCTCAGTGTTACTATTGCTGCGTCACCGTTTTTGATAAAGTCTGGGTTTTCTTGTAGGACCTCTCCTGTTGCAGGGTTTAGTTTCTTATCGATGTTTATGAACTGGCATGCCACCTGTGCTGTGTGTATGTGGAATACTGGTGTGTATCCTTTTGTTATAACACTTGGGTGGTTTAGTACTACTATCTGTGCCTGGAATTCTTCAACTACGGGAGGAACATTGTCTGCTGGTCCAATAACGTCACCTCTCATAATGTCTTTCTTTCTGAATCCTCTTACGCTGATTCCAACATTGTCTCCTGGTTCTGCTTGTGGGAGAGATTCATGGTGCATTTCTATGCTCTTTACTTCTCCAGGTACTCCTTTTCCTTCTCTTCCAGGTACTGCTACAACTTTTTGTCCAACTTTCATTACACCAGTTTCAATCTTTCCTACTGGTACAACACCTATTCCTGTGATGTTATATACATCTTGAATTGGCATTCTTAATGGTAGGTCTGTTGGTTTTTCTGGTGGGTTTAAGTTGTTGATTGCGTCAAGAAGTGTTATGCCCTTGTACCATGGCATTTTGTCTGACTTCTTTGTTATGTTATCTCCTGGTAGAGCTGCGATTCCTACAAACTGAACTGCGTCTGGTTTGTATCCAACTGTCTTGATTAGGTTTGTTACTTCCTCTTTGACTTTGTTGAATTTTGCTTCGCTGTAGTCTACTCCTGAGATGTCCATTTTGTTTATTGCAACGATTAGCTGTGATACACCAAGTGTTCTTGCTAAAAATACGTGTTCCTTTGTCTGTGCATTAACACCATCGTTTGCTGCAACCACTAGAACTGCTGCATCTGCCTGTGAAGCTCCTGTAATCATATTCTTTACGAAGTCTCTGTGGCCTGGTGCGTCAATTATTGTGAATGAGTATTTGTCTGTGTTGAACTTCTTGTGTGCAAGGTCGATTGTTACTCCTCTTTCTCTCTCTTCTTTCAGGTTGTCCATTACGAAAGCAAATTCGAATCCACCTTTTCCTAGTTCCTGAGCTTTGTCTTTTAGTTTTCTCATTGCCTGTTCGTCGATGTTTCCTGTATCGAACAGTAATCTTCCAACTGTTGTTGATTTACCATGGTCTACGTGACCTATAAATACCAGATTTAAATGAATCTTGTCTTTTGCCATTTTATTCCTCCTAAACGTTTTTTGTTAATAATTGGGAAATTAACTCTAACCCCCTGTTGTGGACGATTTCCACATAACTGAGAGGAATTATTGCCCATTTATAAAGGTTTCCTTTATCTGCCGAGTATTATTCTTTAAATTCAGCAACCAAATTTGATTAAAAAAAATAAAAAATTAATTTGACTCTTCTTCTTTCTTGAGTCCTTTTCTTTCTCTTAGCATCTTCAAGACTTTTGGCTGAAGTTCTTCAGGTAATCTTTCGAATGCCTGGTCTACTAGGAATGAGCTTCCTCTTCCGCCAGTTGCACTTCTAAGGTCTGAAGATAATCCAAACGTTTCTGCTACTGGAAGTTTTCCGATTACAGTTACCATTGCTCCTTCCTGTTCCATGTCAAGAAGCTGTCCGCGCTTGTTCTGTATTAATTTTGAGATTTCTCCCATGTAATCAACAGGTGCTTCAAAGCTTAATGTCTGAACTGGTTCAAAGAGTATCGGTTTTGCTGTTTCCATTGCTCCTCTTATACCTTCTCTTACTGCAGGATACAATTGTGCTGGACCTCTATGGATTGCGTCTTCGTGTAATTTTACGTCGTCAAGTATTATTTTAACTCCATAACATGGGTCTCTTGCAAGAGGGCCACCATTCATTACATCTTCAAACATATCCATAATCATCTCTATGATTTCTCCAATGTGAACAATTCCTCTTGTTGCGTCAATTAGCATATTTCCATTATATATGTCTCTGACATTTCTTGATGTTTTTGAATCCATTCCTGCTGCCTGAAGTGATTCCCAAAACGTTTTGTCTTTTTTCTTGACTCTTCCCTGACTTATTTTTCCTTCTTTTATTGCCGCAATTAATTCAGGTTCCAATGGTTCTGCTCTGAAATAAAGTTTGTTGTGTTTGTTTGGTGATTTTCCTTCAAACGCTTCAGGGCTTGACTTTGTTATTGTTTCTCTGTATACAACGATTGGAGGTGTTGTTGTTATCTCTACGCCTTTTTCTTTTTTGATTCTGTTTTCTATTACTTCAAGGTGTAGTTCTCCCATTCCATGCATTAAGTGTTCTCCTGTTTCCTTATTGATTTCAATTTTTATTGAAGGGTCCTCTTTACTTACCTGCATCAATACTTCAATTAGTTTTGGAAGATCTGCTGGTCTTTTTGCTTCAATTGCTTTTGTCATAACTGGTTCGAATAGATTTGTTATCGCTTCGAATGGTTCTGCATCCTCTCCTTCCATTACAGTTTCTCCAGGGAATGCACTTCTAAGACCGCTTACACCAATTATATTTCCTGGTGAAACATTGTCTACGATTTCTTTCTTTGCACCGTTGTAGATGTATACTTGCTGAATTCTTAATTCCTGTTTTGCTTTTGCTAAGTATACATTCATTCCTCTCTTCATTGTTCCTGAGAATAATCTTCCAGCTGAAATTTCTCCTGCCTGAGGATCAACTACTACTTTGGTTACTACAAACATAAGTTTTCCTTTAGGGTTACATGTAAGTAGGTCTTTTCCTGTCTGGCTTTCAAGATCTCCATGCCAGATTTTTGGAATTCTGTAGTTTTGAGCTTCTTTTGGATTTGGATGATGACTTACTACTGCGTTTAAGACTACTTCGTGTAGTGGTGCTTTTTTCTTTAGTTCTTTCCAAGTGTCGTTTGTATATGCATCTATTATGTCTTTGAAGGTAATTCCTTTCTTCTGCATATATGGAATTGATAATGCCCAGTTATGGAATGCTGAACCAAAGCATACGCTTCCTTCATTTACATTTGTCGCCCATTTGTCACCATATCCTTCTTCTGCAATTTGTTTTATTAATTTGTTTACACTTGTAATTATTTTTAAGAATCTCTCCTGCATTGCTTCCGGCGTTAGTTGTAGCTCTTTTATTAGTCTATCAACTTTATTTATGAAAAGTATTGGTTTTACTCTTTCTTTAAGAGCCTGTCTTAGAACCGTTTCTGTCTGAGGCATAATCCCTTCCACTGCGCAGGATAATACTATGCATCCATCTACTGCTCTCATTGCTCTTGTTACGTCTCCTCCGAAGTCTACGTGACCAGGCGTGTCAATTAAGTTTATCAGATAATCTTTTCCTTCAACGGTGTGAACCATTGATACTGATGCACTGTCAATTGTGATTCCTCTTTCCTGTTCGTCCTCGTGAAAGTCCATTGCTCTTACTTGACCAGCGAGTTCTTCTGACATCATTCCTGCTCCTTGTAGCAAGTTGTCTGAAAATGTTGTCTTTCCGTGATCTATGTGAGCAGCGATTGCAATATTTCTTATCTGCTCTGATTTGTCCATTAGGGTCATTACCCTGTCTGCCATTTTTGCCATTTTTATGTTACCTCTCAATATTTATTCGATTGTTTATTCTATTGAATATTTCTTTGCACACATCAATAACATCAAATTCAGGATTAGAAACATCTTTGTTTGAGTCGATGTTTACGAGCACTCCTTTTTCTTCGTAGTATTGTGTTAATGGTTTTGATTCAGTTTCGTAAATACTTAGTCTTTGCTTTACTACTTCTGGTTTTTCGTCTTCTCTTTGATATACTTCTCCACCACATTTAGTGCATTTGTTATCTTTTACAGGAATATTTTTCACGTGAAATATTTCTCCGCAGCTTCTGCAGATTCTTCTTCCAGTTATTCTCCTGATGATTGTGTCCATTGTTACTTCGAAATTTAATACCTTATCAATTTCAGTTATTGATTCTAGTTCTTTTGCTTGTTTCATGTTTCTTGGGAATCCGTCAAGGATGAATCCTTTTTTTGCGTCTTCTTTTGACATTCTTTCTTTCAAAAGCTCAATGATTATTTCATTAGGAACAAGCTGTCCTTTGCTTGTATATTCTTTTGCTTGTTTTCCAGTTTGCGTTTCTGCTTCGATTTCTTTTCTTATCAAATCACCTGTCGAGATATGGGTAAGGTCATATTCTTTGACGAGTCTTTTTGCATATGTTCCTTTTCCTGATGCGGGTGCTCCAATAAAAATTATTTTCATTCTAGTTTTCCTTTTCTATAATGAAGCTTTGTATCAGCTTTTTCATAATTGTGTATTTCTTCAGGTTTGAACCAGAGTGCAACTTCTTTCTTTGCGTCTGCTAAATCCCCACTTGCATGAATTACAGTTATTATTGGTCTGTCTGAAACGTTTGCAAGATTATATGTGTCATGCGAGTAGTCTCCTCTTATTGTTCCAGGCATTGCCTGTTCAATATTTGTAGGTCCTGATAACTTTCTTACAACATTTACTACATTGTGTCCTTCAAGGACTAGTGCTATTACAGGGAGTATTCTCATATCGTAAACAAGTCCATCCACAATTTCTTTTCCTGCTTTTTTAGGGTCGTAATCTGCTGGGTATCCTTTGTTTTTTATTATACCTTTTCCCTTTTCTATTAGCCATTCATCGTCTTTGAAGTAGTGTTCTTCTAGTTGTTCTTTTGTTGCGTTGAGCATTTTCATTGCAACTATTTTTAGTCCAACTCTTTCAAATCTTGATAGGATTTCGCCAACAATGCCTCTTGATAGAACATCTGGCTTTAGTATTACAAGTGTTTGTTCGTTAATCAATTTAATTCCCTCCGTTATGAATGCACTGTTAATTTTGTGCGATGTTGTGCTTGTTTATTTTAAAGTAAAAAATAAAAAAATTTGGAACTTATTGTTTTGCTCCTTTTTTAACTGCTGAAAATTCGTTTGTCCATCTTGTTGTTCTTGGTTTTCTTTTCAGAACTAACATATTTTTTTCGCATTTGGTTGAGCAAAAGTATAGGATTTTGCCGTCTTTTTTGACATACATTTTTCCTGTTCCTTTTGGTATGTTGTTTCCGCAAAAATCACATTTGGCCATTTTTCATTCACCTATTGTTTCCTCTGCCTGCTTTATTGAGAGGTCTTGCTTCTATTTCTGTCTCTCTTAGCATCAGGATATCTCCTTTTTGCACAGGTCCTTTTACGTTCCTTCTTATGATTTTGTTCTTATCACGGCCTTCAAGGATTTTACATCTTACCTGGATTGCTTCTCCTCTTGTTCCAGTTCTTCCTACAATTTCTTCAACACTTGCAGGAACAGCTGATGAGAAGTGCACTCCGCCTTTCATTTCTTGTGCCATTTTTTTGTCACCTAATTACCTAATTATTCTGACTTGGCCAATGATTCAATTACTTCTTTGGCTTCTCCTTCTTCTGTGATTGCTACTGCTGATGTTCCAACTGGCATTCCTGCTGCTGCGCCAAGTTCTTCTTTGCTTGGTACTTCTATGCATAGAATTTTCTTTTCCTTACAAAGCATTGGTATATGCATGACTATCTCTTTTGGTGAGACGTCCTGAGCAACAACTACAAGTTTTGCTTTGCCTTTCTCAATCATCTTTGTAACTTCATTTGTTCCTTTCTTTATTTTTCCTGTTTTGACTGCTAATTCAACAGATTCGTATGCTTTCTCTGACATTTTTCTAACCTCCTAGCCAGTATACTGGATAACAATAATAGAACTGTTACCTCATTCCTCCCCTTTTTAGGATTCATTAATCACTGGTATTCCTTTGGAATGGTTGGTGTTTTATAAATCTTTTGTATCATTTATGACCTGAGAATAAGATAACTACTAACAATTTTAAGGGAATAGATTAAGAAAAAAGATATATCTTATTATATATCCGATTGCTACTACTAATATCAAAATTGCATTTCTTTTTAGAAAATCAGCAATCAATGTCTGTTTTTTTATTTTTAGATTTTTTCCCCCTTTAAATTTATCAGAATATTCAGTTTCAGCAAATAATCTTATTGATCTTAATATACTTTCTGCAATCAAAAGAGACACAATTAGTATTCCTAGGTATGCAAGATTTGTCTTTAGAAAGATGAGAAATGCCACAACGAAAAAGCTTACTTCAAGTAGCAGTTTTATGTGTTTATTAATTTGGGTTATTGGGTTTTGTATATATGCTGATTTGTCAATTCTGGTGTTTTTTTGTGTTTTGTGTTTTTGTGTTTTTATTTTTTTGTTTAAAGAAATCATGTTCCAATAATTCAATGCATAAATTATCAAAACTCCTATGGTTATTATGAATGAATAATTTTCAATTTCTGGTACAAATATTAATCCAAATGCCAGTGATATCAGAACATATTCAATATAAATAGTATATCTTCCTGCGTCTTCAAGTTCGTATTTTGTATTCTCTGCTATTAACATTCCTGCAAGGTCTGCAACAATAAATATAATCAACACCAGAATAAATTGTTCTATCATAAATATACACGTTTATTAGTTTACTAATTATTTCCGCAAATTATCCCGTTGACTTTACTGAGGTTTAGATTATCTGATGGATTTCCAAAAGATTTTTTTCCGTTAATAGTAACTATACCTCCAAGTTCATCAACAACTACTATACATACATCTCCCTTAATTCCTAATTGTGTTTTCAGTGCTTCATAGTTTGAACTATTTGCATAGAGATCTTCAAGTGCAGTTTGGTTTATTTCACTTCCCTGAATTACTTCAGGCAAATTATTTGCTCCCGCAGTTCCTCTCTCTAATTTGCTTGAAACTGTGTCTGCTTGCTGTCTTAATTTTGTATTTTCCGGAGTGTTAGTAGATAACACAGAGTATAATATAACTACAACAAGAATGAATATTACTACACCTATTATCAAATCTAAAGACCATACTTGACCTTTTATTTTTTTGTTAATCCTCTTCCTAACCTGTTTTTTTGTCAGAATTGCACCTCTTTAAAAATCTGATTTAATAATTATGCATTCATTCTTTTTTATATTTTTCCATACATATATATTTTACAAACAAGATATTGGAAAATATACGTTTTGTTGACAAAAATGACGCGTTTTAATATTTAAACTTATTGAAAAATGGAGAAATTTGCAAAACATTTAAATACTAGGAACTTAATTCCTTTATAAAACTTACACATCGTAACTTAATTACTAACTGATAATAACAAACACAGCATAAAAAGATGTGGTTTTACATTCAAAAAAGTTGGGGGTTGACATTATGTCAGGATATGTTAAGAAATGTCCAGAATGCGGTTCAGTGAATTTGCTCTGGAACAAGGAAAAAGGGGAAATAATCTGTAAGGATTGTGGTCTAGTTCTTGAAGAAAAAATGGTTGATTTCGACCAGGAATGGAGAGAAATGGACTCCGAAGCGGCAGCTAGAAGAAGAAGAACGGGCGCACCAATATCATATACACAATTTGACCAAGGTTTAGGTACAGAAGTCGGTACAAAAGCAGATTTCTATAAACTTGGCGGAAAAGAAAAAAGCAAATTCTTCAGATTAAGAAAATGGCAACAGAGAATCTCAACAGCAATTGAGAGAAATCTAAAGCTTGCATTAGCAGAACTTAAACGAGTATCATCCTATCTAAAGCTTCCAGGAAGCGTAGAAGAAGAGGCATCAAGAATATACACATTAGCAGTTCAAAAAGGTCTCGTAAGAGGGAGAAGTATGGAATCAGTAGTAGCAGGAGCACTTTATGCTGCTTGCAGAAGACATGATGTTCCAAGAACACTTGATGAACTATCAGAAGCATCTAGCGTAGAAAAGAAGGAAATTGGAAGAACATATAGATTCATAACAAGAGAACTTGGAATCAAAATACTTCCTTCAAACCCATCTGATTACATTGCAAGATTTGCTTCTTCATTGAAGCTATCTCCTGAAGCTCAGACAAAATCAATTGAAATTATTGAAAAGGCTCAAAGCGTTGAACTAACTTCTGGAAGAGGACCAACAGGAATTGCAGCAGCAGCACTTTACGTTGCAGCACTAATTAATGGTGAGAAGAGAACCCAAAGAGAAGTAGCAGATGTTGCTGGCGTTACTGAAGTTACAATCAGAAACAGATACAAAGAACTTCTTGATAAATTGAATCTTGAAAAAGAAATTAAGAAAACCAAGAAGAAAAATGGCTGATTATCCTTCAACAGATGAACATGACAATAATATTTTCTGTAAGATAGGTTC